>LNFM01000918.1_pt1 | contig 71573 bp, 69 predicted proteins | sample 596031 | NCBI WGS metagenome assembly LNFM01 (sample SAMN04254537, study PRJNA301005) | activated carbon metagenome | isolation source: dual media filters at the Ann Arbor, Michigan drinking water treatment plant | place: USA: Ann Arbor
TGGATACGCAGGATGTCGATGTCGACCATTGCGCCCATCAGGTGCTGTTGAAGCTGGAACAGATGGGCCTGATCAAGGGCTGATCAAAATGCAACGCCCGCGCCGCAAAGCGGTGCGGGCGGCGGCACGGGCTTGCGCTTCACCATTTTCCTGCCGAATTTCTGCGCCATCAACGTTTGGACCAGAAACCACGCCGGAACGTCAACATGCTTGAAGCCCTGTCTGCCTTTGCCCAGTCAAGCTGGGATGCGCTGCGCGGCGCGTTCGAGGCCATGCTCTGGCCGGCGGTGGCGTTCTTCCTTCTGGGCTGTGTGGTAAAGGGCAAGGCACTCTTCACCGACATTGCCCGGGCCGCGTCGGAATCCAGCCTGAACATCCAGATCGGCGTGTTCAACCTGATCTTCATCGCCCCGCTGATCACCATCGCCGCGCTGGCACTTGAACAAGCCTCCCTCACGCTCGGGTTCCGGTTGATTGACCCCGCGATATGGATGGCCTTGCCGGGCTGGGTGGTGCTGTTCATCGGCGTGTTCATCGGCGATTTCATCGGCTACTGGCGGCACCGGCTGGAACACACGCCGCTCCTTTGGCCGTCGCATGCCGTGCACCACTCCGACACCGAAATGACCTGGCTTGCGCTGGAGCGGTTTCACCCGATCAACCGCTTCACCACCTTTTTCGTGGACACGGTCGCGCTCATCCTGCTTGGCCTGCCGATCGAGGCGGTAATCGCGAACAACCTTGTCCGGCACTACTACGGCTATTTCATCCATGCCGACCTGCCATGGACCTATGGGCCGCTTGCCTACATCTTCGTGTCGCCTGCGATGCACCGCTGGCACCATGCCGCAGACCCTGCGGCCTTCGATACCAACTATGCCACCGTGTTTTCGGTATTCGACCGCGCCTTCGGAACTTACAGGGTCCCCGGCCCCTGCACCGCACCCCTCGGGGTGACCGACCGTATGTCGCCCACGCTGGCCGGCCAACTTGGTTATGCCTTCAGCCCCCGCGCCTACCGCCGGCTGTTCCGCAAGCGCAGCAAACCGGCCGAATAACCCGGCTCAGTGCACGCTCATCGGCGCGAAGTCATGCTCGCGGGCCAGATGAAAGGCCAAATTGCGGTCCGCGACCAGCGCCAGCTGGCGCCCATCGGCGCCGTGCACCGAATAGATCACTTCAAGCCCACCCATCTGGTCGCGCACCTCGTCCGGCAGGTCCGCCACCGTGACGGGCTTGACGTATACGATGCGATCCTTGCCCTGCGGCAATCCGTTGAACGGCGTGTTCATTCCATGTCTCCTTCCGTCTGGCCGGGCAGCCTTGGCCCGCCATCCTTGCGTCCGATCCTGATCGTCTGAACCACGGTTTCCGGGACCGACCGGCGCAGGTCGATGTGCAGCAACCCATGCTCCATCCCGGCCCCTGCGACCTCGACCCCATCCGCCAGCACGAACGACCGCTGAAAGGCTCGCGCGGCTATGCCACGGTGCAGGAATACCCGGTTCTCGCTATCGTCGGTCTGCCGTCCGCGGATGACCAATTGGCGGTCTTCGACCGTTATGGCCAGGTCTTCCTCGCGAAAGCCTGCGACCGCCAGCGTGATGCGATAGGCGTTGTCAGCCACGGCCTCGATGTTGAACGGAGGATAACCCTCAGCCCCCGATTTCGCGGTGCGCTCGACCAGCCGTTCCAGCTGCTCGAACCCCAGAAGGTAGGGATGGGCCCCAAAGCTCAGTTTCGTCATTCGGACTTGTCCTTGGCAAAAGCGACAATTCGTGCGCAGCCTCGGGATCGAGCACCGCCTGGGGTCAATATGGGGCCGAGAAAACACCGCTGCAAGTGGCGCGCGGCCGGTTCACCGCGCGATTTTGCGGTAGATTCCTTCCCGCTGCGGCAAGTTTCCCTATATTGTCCACCACCTGATCAAAGCGACTCGAGCCGATTCCATGAATGCGTCCAGCGAACTCAATTTCGAAGAAATGCTCCAGCATCGCGATCTTGACGATGCGATCAGCGCGCTGGAGGTTTCGGCGCGGCCCGATCAGTTCACCCTGCGCCGGCTGAAAAAGCAAAAGCTCGTGCTGAAGGACCAGATCGTCAAGATCGAGGATCAGCTTATCCCCGATATCATCGCGTGACGCTGCCTCCTTGCCCATGACGCCCGCCGTCGTATAAGGCAAAAGCAACGGCAGGGGGTGCGCATGGCAGAGGTCGGTATCATCATGGGCAGCCAGTCCGACTGGCCGACAATGAAGGATGCGGCTGTCATCCTGGACGAGCTTGGCATCGCTTACGAGACAAAGATCGTCAGCGCCCACCGCACTCCTGACAGGCTCTGGACCTATGGCAAGACCGCTGCCGACCGTGGCCTCAAGGTCATCATCGCCGGTGCCGGCGGCGCGGCGCATCTGCCCGGCATGATGGCCTCGAAAACCCGGATCCCCGTGATCGGTGTTCCGGTGCAGACCAAAGCCCTTGCCGGCGTCGACTCGCTTTATTCCATCCTGCAGATGCCAAAAGGCTACCCGGTCGCCACCATGGCGATCGGCGGCGCTGCCAATGCCGGGCTGATGGCAGCGGCGATCCTTGCCGTCAGCGACGCTGCCATTGCCGCGCGGCTCGATGCCTGGCGCGACGCACTCTCCGCCTCGATCCCGGATGAGCCCACGGATGCTTGAATCCGGCGCAACCATCGGCATCCTTGGCGGCGGCCAGCTTGGCCGGATGCTGTCGGTCGCGGCCTCGCGGCTTGGCTTTCGCACCCATATCTTCGAGCCGGGCGCCAACCCGCCGGCCGGTGACGTCGCGCACCATGTGACCACCGCGCCCTACGATGACCACGCCGCACTGGCCGCCTTCGCTGCCTCGGTCGATGTCATCACCTACGAATTCGAGAACGTCCCCACCGCTGCGCTTGATCTGCTGGAAGCCGCCAAACCCATCCGCCCGAACCGCCGCGCCTTGGCAATCAGCCAGGAACGCATGGCGGAAAAGGATTTCCTGACCGGCCTCGGCCTGACCTGCGCGCCTTATGCCGCCGTCACCACTGCCGCCGATCTGGACGCCGCACTGGCCAGGATCGGCACTCCGGCCATCCTGAAGACCACCCGCCTTGGCTACGATGGCAAGGGCCAAGCGCGGATCATGACCCCCGCCGACGCCGCAGCAGCCCTCGCCGAGATGCAGGGCCAGCCCGCCGTCCTTGAAGGCTTCATCGACTTTAGCCACGAGGTCTCCGTCATCGCCGCGCGTGGCCTCGACGGCTCGGTCGCCTGTTACGACCCCGGCGAGAATGTCCATGAGGGCGGCATCCTGCGCACCACCACCATCCCGGCGCGCCTGACCGCCAACCAGCGCACCGATGCGGTGCTGCTGGCCGCGCGCATCCTGAACGCACTCGATTACGTCGGCGTTCTCGGGGTGGAGCTGTTCGTCACCCCCAAGGGCCTGATCGTCAACGAAATCGCCCCTCGCGTCCACAACTCCGGCCACTGGACCCAAGCTGGCTGCGCGGTGGACCAGTTCGAACAGCACATCCGCGCCGTGGTCGGCTGGCCCTTGGGCGACGGGTCGCGCTTTGCCGACGTCGTGATGGAAAACCTGATCGGTGACGATGTCGCCCGCGTGCCTGCCCTTGCGCGCGAAAGAAACGTGTCGATCCATCTTTATGGCAAGGGCGACGCGCGCCCCGGTCGCAAGATGGGCCACGTCAACCGCATCATCCGCGGCATCTGAACCGGCCTTGGGGCTGGACGTCGGGCGCGTTGACGCTTACCTCTGGGCCATCTGATCCGAGGGTTTTCGATGAGCGAACTACCGTCCCTGACGCTTTATCTTGCCGCCCCGCGCGGCTTTTGCGCAGGCGTGGACCGCGCCATCAAGATCGTCGAAATGGCGATCGACAAGTGGGGCGCCCCGGTCTACGTCCGCCACGAGATCGTCCACAACAAGTTCGTCGTCGATGCCCTGCGCGCCAAGGGCGCGGTGTTCGTCGAGGAACTCGACGATTGCCCCCCCGACCGCCCGGTGATCTTTTCCGCGCATGGCGTGCCGAAATCCGTCCCGGCCGAGGCCGCACGGCGCGAGATGATCGCCGTCGATGCCACCTGCCCCCTCGTCACCAAGGTCCACAACGAAGCCGCGCGCCACCATGAGGCCGGCACCCAGATGATCTACATCGGCCACGAGGGCCACCCCGAGACGGTTGGCACCTTGGGCCAACTGCCACCGGGCGAGGTGCTGCTGGTGGAGACCGTGGCCGATGTTGCCACCCTCGCCGTGCGTGATCCGGCGAAACTGGCCTTCATCACCCAGACCACGCTTTCCGTCGACGACACCGCCGAAATCGCCGCCGCGCTGAAGGCCCGCTTCCCCCTGATCCACGCCCCGGCACACGAAGACATCTGCTACGCCACCACCAACCGGCAGGCTGCCGTCAAGGCCGTGGCGCCAAAGATCGACGCGCTTCTGGTGATCGGCGCGCCGAACTCGTCGAACTCCAAACGTCTGGTCGAGGTCGGCACCGCCGCCGGCTGCGCCTATTCGATGCTGATACAGCGTGCCACCGATATCGACTGGCGCGCGCTGGAGGGCGTTCGCGCCATCGGCCTGACCGCCGGCGCCTCAGCCCCCGAGCTTCTCGTTAACGAGGTGATCGACGCCTTCCGCGCGCGCTTTTCGGTAACCGTGGAACTGGTCGAGACCGCCGTCGAAGACATCGAATTCAAGGTGCCGCGCATCCTCCGCGAGGCTGTGGCCTGATGCGCGCCCGGCTTATGTTTGCGCCGGCCGTTCCCACGCCCGCGCCATTGTGACCGTCATGCGTATTCCGCCCGCCGCCCTTGGCCTCGGCCTTGCCGGTCTCTTGCCCTTCGTCTGGTCCGCCGCAACGCACCTGTCGCCCGGCTTGGCGGACTGGGCGCTCATCTATCTGCCCCCGATGTTCGTCGGCTCCTATGTCGGGCTATCCTATGGCACGATCATCCTTTCCTTCATGTCAGGCGTCCTCTGGGGTTTTGCCACCAAGGCCGAAGGTCCGGCCGCTGCCACCGGCTACGCTCTGTCGGTGATCCCGGCGCTCTGGGCCTTCTTCATGGTCACCGATTCCTCGACGAATTCGCTGATCTACCTTGCCGCCGGGTTTGCCGGCCTTCTCCTCCTTGACGCCTCGTTTGCCGCGCAGGGCCTTGCGCCCGCCTGGTGGATGCGCCTGCGCTTCCTGCTGACCGGCATCGTCCTTGCCTGCCTCGCCGTCCTTATCCTCACCTGACCGGAGACCCGATGCCCGACCTTTTCGCCTACACTGATGGCGCCTGTTCGGGCAATCCGGGCCCAGGGGGTTGGGGTGTGCTGATGCTCGCCCGCGAGGGTGGTGTCACCGTGAAGGAACGCGAACTCTCTGGCGGTGAAGGCCTGACCACAAACAACCGCATGGAACTGATGGCCGCGATTTCCGCACTCGAGGCGCTGGCAAAGCCGTCCACCATCACCATCGTCACCGACAGCGCCTATGTGAAGAACGGCATCACCGAATGGCTGGCGGGCTGGAAGCGCAAGGGCTGGCGCACAGCAGGCGGCTCGCCGGTCAAGAACGTGGAACTGTGGCAGCGGCTAGAGGCCGCACAGGCGCGACATTCCGTGGTTTGGCGCTGGATCAAGGGCCACGCCGGCCACGCCGAAAACGAACGTGCCGACGCACTGGCCCGCGCAGGAATGGCACCCTACAAATCCGGCGTCGGCGCGTGACGCTGCTGCAATTCCTCGATTATGCCGCCGTCGCGGTTTTTGCCGTTACCGGCGCGCTGGCGGCCTCGCGGTCGCAACTTGATATCGTCGGCTTCGTCTTCATCGCCTGCCTCACGGCGGTTGGCGGCGGCACGATCCGTGACGTGATCCTTGATCGCGACGTGTTCTGGGTGGCCGATCCGGTAATGCTGGCGGTCGCAAGCGTCGCCGCCATTCTGGTCTTTCTTACCGCGCACCTGCTTGAAAGCCGCTACCGGGCGCTCCTGTGGATCGACGCGCTGGCGCTTGCCGTCGCCGTTCCCGCCGGGGTCGCCGTGGCGCTGGCAGATGGGCAGGGCTGGCCGATTGTCCTCGTCATGGGGATGATAACCGGCTGCATGGGGGGATTGTTGCGGGATGTTGTGTGCAACGAGGTTCCGCTCGTGCTGAAACAGGGCGAGCTTTACGTCACCTGCGCCTTCGCCGGTGCGATTGCAGCCGTGGTGGCAGGCTGGCTGGGCATGCAACCCGAATTTGGTCTGATGCTCTGCGCGGCAACCGTGTTCATCCTGCGCGCCGGAAGCCTCGCCTTTGGCTGGCGCCTTCCGGTCTACCGCTCGCAACCCCCAAAGCCGGGCGCGCCAAAGCGCTGAGGGCAAATCAGGCTTGTTTAAAACCAAACATTCGTTCACCCTTTCACCATGCCGCGCCAGAAGATCATTCCCGACGAAACCGTCTTTGCTGCAATCCGGGCCCTTCTGGCCGAAGGCGGCGACAAGGCGGTGTCCTTTGCAACAGTCGCCAGGTCCAGCGGCCTTGCCGCCCCGACGCTCGTCCAACGCTTCAAGACCCGCGATGGCATGGTTCGGGCCGCACATCTGGCCGCCTGGGATGCGCTCGATGCGGCCACGGCGGCGGCGATCGACGCGACGGCCGAAAAGGGGCCACAGGGTTTTCTGAAGGCAATCGAGGCGGCAGGGATGCCGACACCCGACAGCCGCGACAAGGAGCTTCTCCTGCGCGCAGCAAGGTGGCGGGCCACGATCGAGTCAACGCTTTCGCTTCGCTTCGGTGGCGGCGAAAAGGGCCGCGAGGCTGCGGCCATGCTGTTCGCCGCCTGGCAGGGTCAGCACCTGTGGCAGGCTGCCGGTGGCAAGGGATTCCGGCTGAAGGACGTCGCCCGCCGCGTTATTTGACGTAGGTTTTCCACAGCCAGATCACAAGCAGGGCGCCCAGCAGCGCGCCAACAAATCCTGCCGCTCATCCGGTCAGCATGATCAGCCCCCGCAGCACGAACCCACCGATCAGGGCGCCGAACACCCCAATCGCCACGGTGGTCGGAACGTCGGTATTCAGCTTCATTATGCGCGTCGCCAGAAATCCGGCGGCGGCTCCGACAATCATCAACGCGACAATCGGCATGGGCAGGTCCCTCCCCCTCGAGTCTCTCCCCATATGGGGGGTCGCATGGCGTTTGTGAATGGCCCGTCAGGTCAAGCTCTGCGGCAGGGCGAAGCCGCGCAGAAAGTCCTCCGGCGCCATTGCACGCTTGCCTTCACGCTGCGCCAGCGTGATCTCCACCGCGCCCGTGCCACAGGCGACGGTCAGCCCGCCAAGCACCTGCCCCGGCGCGCCCTGACCCGCAGCCAAACGCGAGCGCAAGAGTTTCACCCGCTCGCCCGAAATCTCGCACCAGGCACCGGGAAAGGGCGACAGTCCCCGGATCAGCCGATCCACCTCGACCGCAGGCCTCGACCAGTCCACCCGCGCTTCGGACTTGTCGATCTTGGCCGCGTAGGTAATGCCGGATTCGGCTTGCGGCAGGGCTGGTAGCGGCAACCGCGCCAGCGCCTCCACGATCAGCCGCGCCCCCATCCCGCTCAGCCGGTCATGCAGGTCGGCAGTCGTTTCCTCCAACCCGATCGGCGTCGCCTCGCGCAGCAGCACCGGCCCGGTATCGAGGCCCGCCTCCATCTGCATGATGCAGACGCCCGTTTCCGCATCGCCCGCCATGATCGCACGGTGAATCGGCGCGGCACCCCGCCAGCGCGGTAACAACGAGGCATGAATGTTCAGGCAGCCAAGCCGCGGAATATCCAGCACCACCTGCGGCAGGATCAGCCCATAGGCGACCACGACCGCCACGTCGGGCTGCAGTGCAGCGAAGTCTTGCCGCGCAGTTTCGCTGCGCAGCGAAACCGGGTGTCGAACCGGCAACCCCAAGGCCTCTGCACGGGTCTGAACCGGACTGGGACGGTCCGCCTTGCCGCGACCGGCCGGGCGTGGCGGCTGGCAATATACGCAAACGATTTCATGCGCTTGATGCAGTGCCTCGAGGATCGGAACCGAGAACTCTGGCGTCCCCATGAAAACTATTTTCATTGCTGCCGCCGCAACTTTTCCGACCGCGCAATCAGCATCTTCCGCTTCAACGGCGACAGGTGGTCAAAATACATTTTACCAGCCAAGTGATCGATCTGATGCTGCACCGACGTGGCCCAGAGATTGACGAAGTCGCGCTCTTCCACCTCGCCCCGATCGTTCAGGAACCGCACCGTCACCGCACGCGGCCGCTTCACCACCGCCGAGACGAAGGGCAGGTTCGGGCTTGCCTCCTCATGCTCGCGCAACTGGCCGCTGGCATGCAGCACTTCGGGGTTGGCCATCCGCACCGCCTGCCCCCGGCTGTCCGAGCAATCCACCACCGCCAGCCGCAACGGAATGCCGATCTGCACCGCGGCAAGGCCATAGCCGGGCATCGCGTCCATCACCTCGATCATGTCGGCCCAGTGCTGGCGCACGGCATCGGAAATCTCCACTACATCGGCTGCAAGGGTGCGCAGAACCGGATGCGGCCAAGGCACACAGACCTTCACGCCAGCACCTCTGCCCGCGCTTCGGGCGTCAGCCGGTCAAGTGTCACGATGCCGTCCAGATGATCAAGCTCGTGTTGCGCGCAGATCGCTGCAAACCCCTCAAGCACCGCTTCGACGCGGTCTCCATCGAGGCTCGTCCACCCAAGGCGAATGGACGTTGACCGCTCCACTTCGGCCAGTACGCCGGGAATCGACAGGCAGCCCTCCGGTCCGCTTGCCTTCGCCTCGGACAGCCAGAGGATCTCCGGGTCGATCAGCACCATAGGGTTTCGCGGGCCGTCCTTCCAGGTCACGTCCATCACGAAAAGCCGTTGCAGCACGCCCACTTGTGGCGCGGCAAGGCCGCGTCCCGGCGCCGCATACATCGTGTCCAGCATGTCTGCAGCCAAGGCGTGCACCTCGGGCGTGACGTCGCCCAGCGGAGCGCACTGCGTTGCAAGACGCGGGTCAGGCCATTGAACTATCGGCAGAAGGGGCATCGTCGATCCTCTCCGGGGCAATTCTCGCTGCATAACGCCAAGCCCGGGCCAAGTCACCTACCAGACGCGCACCGAGGCCCGCGCCGACCGCCCCTCGGCGTCGATCACCGACAGGGTCACAAAGCCGGCCCCCGGCAGCGTCAGCATCGCCTCTCGCTCTCGCAGCGCTACCGCCAGCGGCACGCCATCGGCCAGCCAGGTGAACGGTGCGGTGCCGCCCTGCACCCGCACCTTCAACCCGGCAGGCAGCAGCTCCACCTCGGCCCCGTCCGGCGGGAAAGCAACCTCCGGCGCATCCGCCGCCACTTCGAATGCGGCTGAACGCGACCGGAACCGTTGCAACGGCAGCGGCAGTTCCGCATTCGATACCAGCAGCGTCGCGGCAGGGGCCACAGGCTGCGGGGCAAGACCACGCTTCAGCCGGTTGAACGCCTGAAACAGCAGCGGAGCGGCCACATCTGCGCCAAACGCCCCCGGCACCGGCGTGCCATCCGCCCGCCCCATCCAGACGCCGATGACATGTTCCCCGTCAAACCCGATCGCCCAGGCATCGCGGTGGCCATAGGACGTGCCGGTCTTGTAGGCCAGCCGGTTCGACGGCGACCCCGGCGGTGGCGCCAACCCCGCCAGAATATCCCCCACCTGCCACGCCGCCACGGTTGAAACGACGCGCTGCCCCTCGCCCGCCTCGCCGTCCTTCAGCCAGACCAACGGCCGCGCCACCCCACCCCGCGCCAGCGCGGCATAGAGCCCGACCATGTCCTCCAGCGTCACGCCCACCCCACCCAGCGCAATCGCCAGCCCCGGCTGATCGCCCGGAAACACTGGCCGCATCGCTGCCTTCTGCATCGCAGAGATCAGCTTGGCCGGCCCCACCGCCTCGGTTAGCGCCACGACCGGAATGTTCAGCGACAGCTGCAAAGCCTCCCGCGCCCGGATCGTGCCGCGATACAGCCGGTCAAAGTTCTGCGGTGCGTAGGTGCCAAATCTGGTCGGGCGGTCCTCCAGCATCGTCTCGGGGTGCGCCAACCCTTCGTCGAATGCCAGCGCATAGACCAGCGGCTTCAGCGTCGATCCCGGCGACCTGAGCGCCCGCGTCATGTCGACAAACCCCTGCCGTGCGTCGGCCTGAAACCCTGCCGAGCCGACCGAGGCGAGAATCTCGCCCGACGCATGATCCGCCACGAGGATCGCCACCTGCAACGCGGCGCCACGCCCCGCCACAGCCTCTGCAGCCAGCGCCTCCAGCTTGCGTTGCAGGCCGCGATCAATCGTCAGTTCGATGTGGCCCGCCGAAGGGTTCGCCGCGCGCGCCCGGTCGGCCAGATGCGGCGCGAAGGCCGGGAAGGGCTTGCGCAGCCCCGGCACCGCCTCGCGCAAGGCCGCCTCCGCTTCATCCGCCTCGATCACACCTTCGCCGACAGCACGCGCCAGAACCCGGTCCCGCGCCGCTTCCGCCCGATCCGCCGCGCGGTCCGGGCGGCGGCCTTCCGGGCTTTGCGGAATCGCGACCAGCAGCGCGGCCTCCGCCGGGGTCAGCCGCAAGGGCTCCTTCCCGAAATAGCTGATCGAGGCCGCCCGAACGCCCTCAAGGTTTCCCCCGAACGGCGCCAGATGCAGGTAAAGCTGCAGGATTTGCGCCTTCGTAAGCCGCCGCTCCAGTGCCAGCGCCACCCGCATCTGTCGCAGCTTGCCCGCCACCTTCCCCGTCCCGCTTTCCTCCAAAAGCCGCGCGACCTGCATCGTCAGCGTCGATCCGCCCGACACCACGCGCCCATTCCAAACCGCCTGCGCCACAGCCCGCAGCATCGACCGCGCGTCCACGCCCGGATGGTCGTAAAACCGCTTGTCTTCATAGGCCAGAAGCATCGCCGGATAGTCCGGGTCCACCCGGTCCTCCGGCAGGGCCAGCCGCCAGCGCCCATCCGCCACGGTATAGGCGCGCAACAACTCGCCGTGGCGGTCCACCACTTCGACCGAAGTCTCGACGGTCAGCGGCGGCAGGACGGTCGCGTCGATCCAGAGGTCAATCCGGTCGCGGCCAGTGGCGGCAAGCCAAAGGCACAGAACTGCACCGAAAGGCCACCGGGCTCGCATCAGCGGACCAAACCTTTCTGCCCCGCACTCGAGGGCGAAGGCCGCCGGGCCGCGCCCGCCCGAGGGAGGCCGCCGCCCTGTGTTGCGCCAAGGCGTCTCACGGCGCGATCGTCACGCTTCCCGCCTCGCTCCGCGCCCGGAAATCTGGACGATACATGTCCTCTACCGACGCCGCCGGATGGTGGAACGTGCCGGGGCTGACCGCCCGCACCACATAGGCCAGCCGGAACGGCTGTTCCGACCGCCAGTCCACCGCCGTCAGGAACCGGTCCTGCCGGAACTCCGAATGCGTCACGTCCTGCAACGCATCCAGCCACGACAGCTCCGACGTCGACCCCGCCGAGATCAGGTTCGGGTTGTCGATCTCGAACCCCGCCGGCAGCGGGTCCGCCACCATCAGCCGCGCCTCGCCATAGCCGAAGGGTGTCACCTCCAGCACCGTCACCAGCCGCGCCCCCGCCGTCACCGCATCAAGGCTCACCGGTTGACCGTCCAGCGTGTAATAGCTCCGTGTGATGGCATAGCCGTTGCCCCCCGCCGGCTCCGGCTCGGATGGCACGCCATAGGTGGTGACGGTCAGCGTCGTGTCCGCACCGTCGTTCTTCACCACCACCGGCGTCACCGCGCCAGCATCCAGCACCCGCACCAGCGGCCCGTCCGCAGGCTGCCCGTCTATGCTGATGCCGTCCGCCCCGCGCCGGTCGATCAGCGCATTCGCCGCCAGCAGCGCCCATGTCGCCTCCTGCGTCGACAGGTGCGCGCCCGCCGTGGCGATCCGGTCGGTCAGCGCCTCGCGGTCCACCGCCTGGCTTCCCGCCTCCACCGCGAGCGTCAGCAGCGCCGCTGCATCTCGGTAGCGCGTGCCATAATCCACCCGCCAGATCTGCTCGGTCTCCGGGCCGACAAGCGCGTTCATCTTCGCCGCAGCCTTGCGGAACATCGCATCCGCCCGCAGCTGATCGCCGTAAGACGCCAGCGCCGCGCCAAGCTGCGCCTGTGCGATGGGGGTGGAGAACGCATCCCCCTTCACATCGGCGTAATAGCGCAAGTCACCCACCGCCGCCGCCCCTTCACGCGCCAGCACCATCAGCGCATAGGCCAGCGCCTCGCCCCCGCCATTCGTCTCTTCACTGAAATCCGGCGCGTAGTTCACCTGATTGCGCAGGTTGGCCAAGGCGTTGCGCAAGGCGAGGTCCGGCACCGCATAACCCTGCGCCTTCGCCCGGCTCAGGAAATCGGTGACATAGGCATCCAGCCAGAAATCGCCATTTCCCGGCCCCCAAAGACCAAAGCCACCCTCTGCCGACTGGTTCGCCAGGATTTCCACCACCGCCTCGTCAATCCGGGTCTGGATGTTTTCGGCCCCCTTCAGGTCCATCACCCGCGCCACCTCATCGAAGTAAAGCAAGGGCAGCGCCCGGCTCGTCATCTGCTCGGTGCAGCCGTAGGGATAGCGGTCCAGTGCCGCCAGCAACCCCGGCGCATTCAGCCGCGCCAACGGCCCCACCGCCATCGTGGCCTTGCCCGATCCGACCACCAGCCCGGCAAATACATCACCGTCGAAGGTGAAGCTTTGCCCCGATGCCAGTTCCAGCCGTGACACCCGCGCAATCTCCGGGTCGTTCACCTGCACCGGCAAGGTCAGCGTCTTGCGCAGCACCTTGCCGTCCGGCGTGGTCAGGCTGACGTCGATCGTCTGCACCCCGACCGCCCCCGCCGTCACCGGCACCTCGAACACCGCCTTGGCCTTGTCGCCAAGGTCAAAGCCCGGCGGCACCGCACCAAGCGTCACCCCGTTCGCCACCACATCCAGCCCCATCCGCCCCGCAGGCCCGGTGGCATGGACAACTTCCAGCAGCAGCCGCGAGGTATCGCCCGGCGACATGAAGCGGGGCAGGCTGGCCGTCACCACCACAGGATCACGCACCAACACCTCCGCCGAGGCTTGGCCCACGCCGGTCTTTGACCAGGCCACCGCCATTACCTTCACCGTCCCGTTGAACGACGGCAGGTCGAACGACGCCCGCGCATAGCCATCCGCGCCCACCTCGACCGGCCCAGTGAAATATGCCACCAGCTCCTCCGTGGGCGGCGGTGCCTGCAACCGCGCCTGTGCGCCCGCGTCACCACCTGACCGCACGGTGCCCTCCGCCCCGTTCAGCCCGTCGATCAACCGCCCGTAAATGTCGCGGATACCGACGCCCAGCTTCCTTTGTCCGAAGAAATGCCCCTGCGGATCGGGCGCCTCGAACCCGGTCAGGTTCAGGATGCCCACATCGACAGCCGCAATCGTCACATAGGCGGTCTCGCCCTCCGCCACGCCCTCGACCTTCACCGCCACGTCCAGCGGCCCGCGCGGTGCCGCTTCCGCCGCCATCTCAACCGTCGCTGTCAGCGCCCGCGCGCCCGGATCGATGCTGGCATGGGTCAGCCCCAAGGCCCGCGCCGGGTTGCGCCCCGCCGCCACGTCCATCGGCCGCAGGACCGAGGCGGTCACATAAACCCCCGCGCCCCACTCGTCCGTCACCGGCAGCTGGATCAGGTTCTCGCCTTCCGTCACCTCGACCGCCTGCATCGCCACCAGCCGGTTCGACAGCACCGTCACCAGCGCCGTCCCCGCCGCCCGCGGCACGATCCGCAGCGTCGCCGTATCCCCCGGCTTGTAAGCGGGCTTGTCCAGCGACAGTTCCAGCGTATCTGGCGTCGCGGTCGTATCCGCAGGTGCATACCAGCCCGCATGGAACGACACCGAGGTCGCCGCTCGCCCGCCATCGGCACGCTCCACCAGCAACTCATACTCTCCCCACTGCACCGGTGCGGCAATCTCCACCGCCTCGGTCCCAGTCTGCACCTCGCCCTCCGCCACGACCGCACGGGTCACGACCGGCTCCCAGCTCCAGTTGCCAAAGCTTTGATACCACTGATAATCCCGCTCGATTCGGGTGATCTGCCACTTCACCGGCAGGGCCACCGATGCCTCAGCCTTATCCACCGCGATCACCTGAAACCGCGCCTCTGCCCCCTCGCCAACCACGCCGTCGAACAGGGGCTTCACGCCCAGCATCGGGTCCGCCGGCACCAGCCGCTTCGTCACCGACCGTTCCACCGGCCGCCCCGACCCTTCGGCAACCCGCACCGTCACCACCGCCTCCAAGGGACGCGCCGGGTCGTCGACGACCGGCAGCGAGATCGGCACCACCGCCACCCCGTCCGCATCCGTCTCGCCGCCCTCCAGCGCCTCCATCACCGCGTTGAACGGCTGATCATGGCGCCCGAACACATAGCCCGGAAACGCCTCCAGCCCCGCCGCCGCGCGCAACAGAACCTCGCCCTCGATGGCAAGCCCCGCCCCCGGCGCGCCGAACAGATACTTCGCCGCCACCGTCAGATCGACACTCGCGCCATCGCCCAGCGCCAAGGGCTGATCCGCCAGCGTCAGGTCAAAATCGATCCGCTCCGGCAGGAAATCCTCAACCAGAAAGGTCTTTGCCGCCAACGGCGCCGCTTCCAGATCGGCCAGCACTTCCAGCCGCCAGACCCCCCGCGGCGCTGACCCGGCGATGGCTTGCGAAAAAACGTAGCCGCCGCCCCAGTCGTTCACCACTGCACGGGAATATTCCACCCCGTCCGGCCGCTTCCAGATCGCCGTCAGCGGCATCCCTTCCACCGACGCCGCCTGCGGGTCACGCGCAAGTGCGGTCGCAAAGACCGTCTCGCCCGCTCGGTAAGCGCCCCGGTCCGTGGTCAGGAAAACGTCCACCGGCGGCGCTGCCTCACGCCCCTCCACCCCACGGTCTGACAGATCGAACTCCGGGTCGGTCAGCGACAGGAAGGCGATGTCCTCATCCCCCTCTCGCACCACCACCATCGCCGGCGCCGCCCCGCCGGTTCCGCGTGTCAGCCCCGCATCGAACCGGGCATAGCCCATGTCATCGGCCACAGCCGTCCCCAGCACCGCATTGGCACGGCTCAGCAACTCTACCGACGCGCCGGCCTTGGCCCCTGCCGTGCCAAGGCCGCGCACGAACACATGCAGGCCGTCGACACCCGACATCGTCGTCACTCCCAGATCGGACACGACGAACCATTGCCACGCCGCCGGAACCACATAGGGATCAACTCCCGGCACGGCCGCCTTCAGCGCATAGATCCCCGCCGGCATCCCGTTCAACGCCTCGCCCAACGGCAGCCGAGTGGTCACGTCCTTGTTGACCTCCAGCCCCACCGTGGCCGAGCCCTTCCAGATTTCCTCGCCCACCGTGTCGGTGAACATCGCCTCGGAATACTCCTGCATCGGTGCGCCAAAGTAGGTGTCCTGGATCGACCGCAAAAGGTTGCGGTCCGTCACCCGAAACAGCGTCAGGTTCAGCTTTTCGGTGTTCACCGTTTCCACCGGCAACGCCGCCTCGGCAGCCTTTGGCAGCACATAACCCCGCCCCGGAAAGCGCACGCCGGGGTTCCGGTCACGCACATACTGCGTGATGTCGACCGATGCCGCCATCACCTGACCGTCTGCCGCAGGCAACCCCTCGCGGAACGACACCGTATAGCGCGAGCCATGCTCCAAACCCGTCACGCACAACTGGCGATAGCCGCCGTTCTCTACCGCCATCCCGGCCTCCGGCACCTGCACGAAGGTGGAATAATCCACCCCCGCTGCCACCAGATCTTCCGAGAATGTCGCGCAGAGCCGCGGTCGCGCCAGATCGCTTTGCACCGTGTTTTCCACGATGCGGAAGCCATACTTGCCGATCGCATCCGCCAACAGCCGCGCGGTATCGTCCCGCGCCTGCAACGATTGCGCCAGCCGCAGCGCTGACACCGTGTCACGCCCGCGGCTCAACCGCTCCAGCGCCTCGCCCATCAGCACCAGCACGCTATGGCGCAGCGCCGGATTTTCGGCCCGCAGATAGGCATTCACCGCCGACGGAAACGACTGCCCGAGGTAAAAGCCTGAGTTCTCGGCATTCGTCTTGCCCGCTTCCAACTGCCGCCGCGCGAACTCTGCCCAGGTCGCCGCATCGTCGGTCAGGTTCAGCGCCGCGCCGGTAAAGGCCGCCGCCTGCACCCAGTCACCCCGCGCCTCGGCCTCGGCGCCGGCCTGCAGATGCTCGTCCGCCGACCATGGCCCCGTGGTGTGCTGGCGGCCAAGACCCACCGCCACCTCATAAGCCGCCTGCACGTCCCAGTCGGGCAGGAACGCAAGCTCCGCCCGCCGCTCCGCCGCCATCGCCCGCAACGCCGCGTCGCCCTCGATCACGAAAGCCGAATAGGCGCCCTGAAAGAACACCCCCTCGCCCGGCCCGTTCTTCACGAAGCACGACCCGTTCCGCGTGTTGAAGGTAAATGCCGTGCAGCGCGCGTTGGTCAGGCAGGCGCGCTCGCAGGCATCGATGGTGGTGTCGAACACGGTGGAAATATCACCACCCGGCAGGTCCTGATCCTGCGTCACGACCACCCGCCGTTCGGGAATCAGGTTCTGCGCCGCCGCCAGACCGGGGGCCAGCAAGACCGCCAAAGACATCAGAATCGCAGCAAATTTGCGCATCGTCATGACTCCCGTTTGGATTGTGCGAAGTGTCGCAGGCTGGGCTTTCACTGGCAAGAACGACAGCACCCGACCCGCGTTAAGTCTTGGTTCACTTTGATGCGGCAGGGTAGTCGCGAATACCGGACGCAGGCTTGCGATGTCCGGGCGCGGGCAGCATGTCGGCACAGGGTGGGAATGGACTTATCTGATCGTCTGGCCAAGGAACGCAGGGGGCGACTTGCCGCTGAACGCCTGCTTGAACAAAAAAGCCGCGAGCTTTTTGCGGCCAATGAAAAGCTGGCGATCCATGCCCGTTCGCTGTCCGACCAGATCGTCGAACAGCGCCAGGTCGTCCGCTCCGCCTTGTCCGAAGCCGAGGTGCTGAAGGGCCAGAACAGCCGCTTTCTCGGTGAACTTGACCGCGCCCACACCGCTGCCGTCATGGCCGAACGTCGGTTGTGGGAATCGGTCAATACCATTCGCGACGGCTTCGCCGTATTCGACGCCGACCTGAAGCTTGTCACCGCCAATCACGCCTTCCTTGCCCAGTTTGACGGCCACCCCGTCGCCCCCGGCATCGGCTACGACGAAATCCTGCGCATCGTGGCGTCTTCGGGTGCTGTCGATCTTGGCCCGCGGACGGACGAGGCCTTCGTGGCCGACATGCTCGCCCGGATCGAGGTCGACCCGATAGAGCCGATCACGCTCAAGCTGCGCAACGGCACCTGGGTCAAACTCGTCGACCGCCGCGCCCGCGACGGCGATCTGGTCTGCCTCACGCTCGACATCACCGATCAGATGCGCATCTGGGCCGCGATCGAGGCGATCCCCGATGGTTTTGTCCTTTACGACAGGGAGGAACGTCTCTTGACCTGCAACCAGCGTTACCGCGACATCTACCCCGCCTCGGCCGCCGCGATGGAACCCGGCGCGAAGTTCGAGGATATCCTGCGCTACGGGCTCGCCCACGGCCAGCACAGCGATGCCGTCGGCCGCGAGGAGGACTGGATCGCCGAACGCCTGCGCCAGCACCGCGCAGCCTCCGGCGTCTCCGAACAACAGCTTTCGGAAGGGCGCTGGATCAGGGCGGTCGATCACCCCACGCCCGACGGTGGCCGCGTCGGCCTCAGGATCGACATCACCAACATCAAGGACCACGAGGCGCAGCTTGAAGCCGCGCGCAAGGCCGCCGAAGCCGCAAACCGCGCCAAATCCGCCTTTCTCGCCAACATGTCCCACGAGATTCGCACCCCGATGAACGGCGTTGTCGGCATGGCTGAACTGCTTTGCGACACTTCGCTGTCCGAAGAACAGCGCCTGTTCGCCGAAACCATCCGCTCCTCCGGCGAGGCGCTTCTGGTCATCATCAACGACATCCTGGATTACTCGAAGATCGAGGCGGAACGCCTGACGCTGCGGCCCGAACCCTTCGATCTCGAACGTACGATCCACGAAGTCACGATGCTGTTGCAGCCCCGCGCGCGGGAAAAGGGCATCGACCTGATGATCGACTTTGACATGTTCCTGCCCACCCGTTTCGTGGGTGACCCCGGTCGTTTGCGGCAGGTGCTGACCAACCTCATCGGCAATGCCGTCAAGTTCACCGAAACCGGCCATGTCCTGACCCGCGTCGTGGGCGTTGAGGCGGAGGACGGCCGTCAGCAACTCCACGTCACCGTCGAAGACAGCGGGATCGGCATCGCGCCGGAATATCTCGACCATGTCTTTGGCGAGTTCAATCAGGTCGAGGATGAACGCAACCGCAAATTCGAAGGCACCGGCCTTGGCCTTGCCATCACTCGCCGCCTGATCGAACACATGGGCGGCGCGGTCTGGGTGGACAGCGACCTTGGCAAAGGCTCCTCTTTCGGCTTCCGCGTCACGCTGCCCGTGGCCGAGGATGCAGCGGCGCTGCAAATCCCGGTCTCGGTCAAGCGCATCCTCGCCGTGGACGACCAGTTCATCAACCGTACCATCCTCGAACGCCAGCTTGCCCCTTGCGGCATCGAAGTGACGCTGTGCCGCTCGGGTGCCGAAGCATTGGCCCATCTCGACACCGACGCTGCTTTCGATGCGGTCCTGACCGACCACGCCATGCCGGAAATGGACGGACCGGACCTCTTGGGTGCCATCCGCGCGCGCGGCCACACGATGCCGGTCCTGCTTCTCACCTCCAACCCGAACGATCTGGGCAAGGGCGCCGCAGAATTCGCCGCCATCTTGCAAAAACCGATCCTGCGCTCGGACCTTTACCGCCGCCTGCAAATGCTGATGGTCCCCGCGCCTGAGGCTGCACCGGCGTTGCCCGACCCGGTCGCGGCCGCCAGCGAACAGCGTCGGATGCGGGTGCTGGCCGCCGAAGACAACCGCACGAACCAGCTTGTGTTTCAGAAGATGGTCAAATCCCTCGATATCGACCTCGCCTTCGCCGACAACGGCCGTATCGCGGTGGAGCTTTTCCAGACCTTCCGCCCCGACCTCATCTTCATGGACATCTCGATGCCCGAGATGGACGGGAAAGAGGCCGCCGCCGCGATCCGCGCACTGGAGGCGGGGCAAAGCCACGTCCCGATCCTCGCGCTCACCGCCCACGCGATGGACGGCGACGCGGACGCGATCCTTGCCGCCGGGATCGACCGCTACATGACGAAACCCTTGCGCAAGGCCGCCATCGTCGAGGCGCTGGTCGAACACTGCCCCGCCGCCGCCCGCCCCTTGGGCGCGCTGACCGAGGATGCGGCCTAGGCCGCGTCCTCCGCCGCAACCTCGCGCGCAAAGACCGGCGCGTCGGGCGCAGAAGCCCCGGCGCGGTAGACATAGCCGCCACCGTCAAAGCCGCGCAGATCGGCGGGGTCGGTCAAGCGATGTTCGATCACAAAGCGCGCCATAGCCCCGCGCGCCCGCTTGGCATAAAACGAAACCACCTTCTCCTCGCCCGCCGGCCCGTCCAGAAACACCGGCGAGATGACCCGCAGCTTCAACGCCTTGCGGTCCGCCGCCCGGAAATACTCGACCGAGGCGCAGTTCAGCAAAACCCCCGTCCCCGCCTCGCGCCCCGCCGCGTTCAGCGCCTTGGCAATCTTGTCGCCCCAGAATGCGTAAAGGTCCGCCCCCTTCGCATTGGCCAACCGCGAGCCCATCTCCAGCCGGTAAGGCTGGATAGCGTCCATCGGACGCAAGAGCCCGTAAAGGCCCGACAAAATGCGCAAATGCGTGCCGGCCCGCTGAATGGCGTCGCCCGACAGGGTTGCCGCATCCAGCCCCTGATAGGTGTCGCCCGCAAAGCAGTGGATCGCGGGAAACACCGCCCCCGGCGCGGGCTTGCGCCGATAGGTCCGGAACCGGTCGCGGTTCAGGCGCGCCAACGGCTCTGACAGGCTCATCAACCCTTGCAGATCCGCCACCGTCAGTTCGCGCGCCACCGACGCCAGCCGCATCGCCTCGGTCGCGAAATCCGGCTCGGTCAGCACCTCGTCGCCCACCAGACGCGGCGTTTCGTTCAGCTTCTTTGCCGGTGAAATCACTGTCAGCATCAATCCCCCTTCAGCACGGCCAGAAACGCCGCGCCAAACCGTTCCGTCTTTTGCCCGCCCATCCCTTGAATCCGGTCCAGTTCGGAAAGGGAGGAAGGCCGCCTTTCCGCTATCTGGCGCAAAGTGGAATGAGTGCAAGAGAGGTGCTTGCCGATCCCGTCCTCGCCCCGCGCCAGCGCCAGTTGCACCTCGGCCAGCCGGTCGAACACCTCGCCTTCCGGCATGCCAACCAGCCGCATCCGGGCCGGATGCAGCGTCTCGACCGCGCCGTTGATCGCCGCAAGGAACGCCGGGCCATAGCTTTCCAGCTTTTTCGCACCGACCCCGCTGATCCCCGCCATCTGATCCAGCGTCGCGGGCCTCTTCTCCGCCATCTCGATCAGCGTCTTGTCGGGAAAGATCACATAGGCCGGCACGTTGGCCGCCTCTGCCAGCGCGCGCCGCTTGGCCTTCAGATGCGACAGCAGTGCCGTATCCTCGTCCGACACCTGCCCCCGTACGGCAACCCGCTCCACCGCCGAGGTCACCGTATCGCGCCGCAAGGTGATCGACGCCTCGCCCCGCAAGATCGGCCGCGCGGCATCGGTCATCCGCAAGGCGCCGTGGCGGTCCGGGTCCGGCCGCACCAGATCGCGCCCCATCATCTGGCGGAATACCGCCCCCCACGCGGGTTTCGACAACTCGCGCCCCACCGCAAAGGTCGGCAGGGCGTCATGCCCGCGTTCCTTGACCTTGGCCGTCGACGTCCCGGTCAGGATGTCGATCAGATGCCCCGCCCCGAACCACTCTCCTGTCCGCAAGATTGCCGACAGCGCCTTTCGCACCGCGTCCGTCGCGTCGAACAGCAGCGCCGGGCGGTCACACAGGTCGCAGTTGCCGCAGGGCTCGGCACTTTCCCCGAAATAGCCCAGCAGCACCTGCCGCCGGCACGCCACCGCCTCGGCCAGCCCCAGCAAAGCGTTCAGCCGCGCATGGTCCGCCATCTTCCGGTCCGGCGGCGCTGCGCCCTCGTCGATCTGGCTGCGGCGCAGGCGGATGTCTTCCTGCCCGTACAGCGTCAGCGTCTCGGCCGGGCTGCCGTCGCGCCCCGCACGGCCGATCTCCTGATAGTAGCCCTCGATCGACTTCGGCAGATCGGCATGCGCCACCCAGCGGATGTCCGGCTTGTCGATCCCCATGCCAAAGGCCACCGTCGCCACCACGATCAGCCCATCCTCGCGCTGGAACCGCGTCTCCACCTGCCGGCGGTCTTCGGCGTCCATCCCGCCGTGATAGGCAACCGATCCGTGCCCCGCCTCGCGCAGCGCCTGCGCCAGCGTTTCGGTCTTGGCCCGCGTCCCGCAATAAACGATGCCCGACTGCCCCTTCCGCGCCTTGGCAAACGCGAGGATCTGCGCCCTTGGCGTGTCCTTCACCGCAAAGGCCAGATGGATGTTCGGGCGGTCAAACCCGCGCAGGAAGGTCGCCGGCGCCACCCCGTCAAAAAGCCGCGTCACGATCTCGGCCCGGGTTTCTTCGTCCGCCGTCGCGGTGAAGGCGGCCAGCGGCACGCCCAGCGTCCGGCGCAACTCGCCGATCCGCAGGTAATCAGGCCGGAAATCGTGACCCCACTGGCTGACGCAATGCGCCTCGTCGACCGCGATCATGTTGCACTTCGCTCGCCGCAAGAGCCCCATCGCAGCGCCCGATGCCAACCGTTCCGGTGCCATGTAAAGAAGCTTCAGCCGCCCCTCGTCAATCGCCTGAAAGACCGCCTCGGTCTCCTCCTCGGTGTTGCCCGAGGTCAGCGCCCCCGCCTCCACGCCCGCCTCGCGCAGTGCCCGCACCTGATCCCGCATCAGCGCGATCAACGGGCTGATCACCACCGTCACCCCGTCACGGCACAGGGCAGGCAGTTGGAAACACAGGGATTTCCCTCCGCCCGTCGGCATGATGGCAAGCGTGTTGCGGCCGCCAAGGACCGCTTCCACGATCTCGGCCTGACCGGGGCGGAACTCGGCAAAGCCAAAGACCGATTGCAGAAGGCTCGTCGCGCGCTCCACCGCGCGCTCAGACGAAGGCAGCGACGTTGTTCTGCAGGATGATCCGCAAGGCAAAGATCCCGATCAGCACCACCAGGGGCGCCAGATCCAGCCCGCCCATCTGCGGCAGGAACCGCCGCACCCGGTTGTAGACCGGGTCCAGCAGCGCGCTCAAACCGCCCCAAATCTGCGCGACAAGCGATTGGCGCAGGTTCAGCACCTGAAAATTGATCAGCCAGCTCATGATGATATGCGCAAGGATGATGAACTGGGCGATGTCGAGAAGCAGCATCAATATCTGGTAGAGAGAAGTCATCCGGCACTCCGCGCATAAGGCTCGCGCAGAGGTAATGCCCGCGCGTCACAGAAGCAATCCCTGCCGCAGCGTTGCACTTGACGCCAAGAGCCCCGGCAGGCAGGCGATGCACGACCGATGGAGAGTTAAATGTATCCCTTTCTGCGCATGGCGAAGGAACTCGTCCGCGCCCGCCGCCTGCCACCCTTGGGCATCTTCGATACCCACGTCAGCCACCACCGCTGCTGGCCTTGGGATCTTGACCCGTGGATGGAGCTGAACAACGGGCGCACGCTCACGCTGTTCGACCTTGGCCGTCTGCCGCTTGGCCGACGCACCGGGCTTGACCGCGTGCTGATGGCCAATCGCTGGGGCCTGACGGTCGCGGGCAGTACAGTGCGCTACCGTCGCCGTGTCACCGCCTTCACCGCCCTTACCATGCACACCCGCTGCATCGGCTGGGACGCGCGGTTTCTCTACATGGAACAAAGCATGTGGAAGGGCGAGGAATGCACCTCGCATGTCCTGATCCGCTCGGCCATCGTATCGAAGGCCGGCATGGTCGCACCCTCGGACATGGCCCGCGCAATGGGCCACGCGGGCGACAGCCCGGCCCTGCCCGCCTGGGTGCAAGCCTGGATCGCCGCTGACGCCACTCGCCCCTGGCCCCCCGCTCGCTAATCCCGACCCGCTGACCCCGCCGCTTGCATGACCGGCCTTTTGCGGGTTCACTCCGGCAAAAGAACAAGGGGCAGGGCATGGCAACCGCACGGCAACGGATCTGGGGCTGGTATTTCTTCGACTGGGCCAGCCAGCCTTACAACACGCTGCTCCTGACCTTCATCTTCGGCCCCTATTTCGCGGAAATCGCCCGCGGCTACTACATGGGCGCCGGAATGGATGAAGAGGCCGCAAAGGCCGCGGCGCAAGCCTACTGGGGCTGGGGCCTTGCCATCGCATCGCTGCTTGTCGCCGTCCTCGCCCCCTTCCTTGGTGCCATCGCTGACGGCACCGGGCGCAGGCTGGTCTGGGTCTGGACGTTTTCCGCCTTCTACGTCGCCGGATCCGCCGCGCTTTGGTATGTGGCACCGGGCGGCGAAGAAGGGATGCTGTTCTGGGCGGTCGCCGCCTTCGGCATCGGCTTCATCGGCATGGAATTTGCCACCATCTTCACCAACGCCCTGATGCCGTCGCTCTCCGATCACGAAGACCTTGGCGCGATCTCGGGCTCGGGCTTTGCGTTCGGCTATCTCGGCGGCCTTCTGGCGCTGATCCTGATGCTGCTTTTCTTTGCCGAAGGCGCTGACAGCGGGCTTACCCTGCTTGGTCGCGAGCCTCTCTTCGGCCTTGATCCCGAAGCGCGCGAGGGCACCCGCTTTGTCGGACCCTTCACCGCGATCTGGTTCGTGGTGTTCATGATCCCGTTCTTCCTGTGGGTGAAGGAACCAAAGACCGACGCCCGGCCCCTTCACATCGGCCGCGCGATGGCCAGCCTGCGTGACCTGATCCGCTCGCTGCGCTATCGCCACAGCCTTGCGGCTTACCTCGCCTCGTCGCTCTTTTACCGCGATGCGCTCAATGCGCTTTACGGCTTTGGCGGGGTTTATGCCTCGGGCGTGCTTGGCTGGTCGATCATCCAGATCGGCGTGTTCGGCATCGTCGGCGCGGTATCGGCCATGGTCGCCGCCTGGATTGGCGGCCGCGCCGACCGTCGCTTTGGCCCGAAACCCGTCATCGCCGCCTGCATCTGGGTCCTGATCTTCGTCTGCCTCATCATTGTCGGCATGGACCGTGACAGCGTCTGGGGCATCGCGATGGACCCGGCCTCGGGTCAGCCCGACCTGATCTTCTTCGCCTGTGGCGCGCTGATCGGTGCCGCCGGCGGCGCGCTGCAGGCGGCGTCGCGGACCATGATGGTCCGCCACACCACGCCCGACCACGCCACCGAAGCCTTCGGCCTCTACGCCCTTTCCGGCAAGGTCGCCAGCTTCATGGCCCCCACCCTGATCGCGCTGGCGACGATGGCAAGCGGATCGCAGCGCATCGGCATTTCTCCCCTGATCCTGCTGTTCCTGATCGGCTTCGTTCTGCTACTCTGGGTAAAACCCAGAGGGGAGCTTTCAACCTGATGCCATCCACCCGCCTGTTCCGCCTCGGCCTTGTCGCCTGCCTCCTCGCCCCTCTTCCGGCCCATGCCGAAAAACTTGCCAACCGGCTTTTCGGCGCGATCGACACGCCCTCGCGGCAGGACTCCATGCCGATCGGCTCCTATGCCAAAGGCTGCGCTGCGGGCATGATCGAGCTGCCCGAGTCCGGCCCAAGCTGGCAGGCGATGCGCCTGTCACGCGGGCGCAACTTCGGCCAGCCGGTGATGATCGACTACCTGATCGGCCTGTCGCGCGCCGCCCAGCAGATCGGCTGGGGCGGCCTTTACATCGGTGACATCAGCCAACCCCGCGGCGGCCCGATGACCTCCGGCCACGCCAGCCACCAGATCGGCCTCGACGCCGACATCTGGATGCTGCCACCCCGCCGCCTGAACCTCAGCCGCGCCGAACGCGAGGACATCTCCTCGATCCCGGTCCGCTCCGCCGACCAGCGCTCGGTCACCGACAACTGGACCCGCAGCCACCACACGCTCCTGAAAACCGCCGCCTCAGACCCCCGCGTCGACCGCATCTTCGTCGCCGCCGCGGTGAAGATCGAGATGTGCAAGACCGCCACCACCGCCGACACCAAATGGCTGCAGAAAATCCGCCCCGTCGCCGGCCACGACACTCACTTCCATGTCCGCCTGAAATGCCCAAAGGGCGCGCGCCTGTGCGAAACACAGACCCCGACGGTGGCCGAACTGTCAAAAAACGGCAACGGCTGCGACGAAACCCTCACCTGGTGGGTGACCGATTACCTGAACCCGCCGAAAGGCACCAAGAAGAAGAAACCCAAGGAAGACGACGCCCCGCGCAAGAAAGGCCCGCGCGAGTTCACGATGGCCGATCTGCCCCGCCAATGCGGCCGCGTCCTGCAATCGAACTGATCCGCCACCCCCAAGCCTCCCGTTGACATGTCCGGCCCGCGGGTCTAGGCGACGCACCGTCCCCGATCCCCGGGGGCCAAGTTTCCGCTACCTTGTCAAAACGGACATATCATGCGCTCCCTGATCCCCGGCATCCTTGCCATGGCGGCCATTGTCGTCGCCTCGAACATCCTCGTGCAGCACCCGCTCGGCGCCTACCTCACCTGGGGCGCGCTGACCTATCCCTTCGCCTTCCTGGTGACCGACCTCACCAACCGCCTGCAAGGCCCCGCCGCCGCCCGCCGCGTGGTGCTGGTCGGTTTCGCCACCGGCATCCTCTGCTCGCTGATCGGCACTCAGATCATCGGCGAGTATGGCCCCCTTGTGACCCTGCGCATCGCCATCGGGTCCGGCATCGCCTTCCTTGCGGCGCAGCTTCTCGACGTCGCCGTTTTCAACCGGCTGCGCGCCGGAACCTGGTGGAAAGCACCGCTCGTTTCTACGCTGCTTTCCTCTACCCTCGACAGCGCGATCTTCTTCAGTGTCGCCTTCTCCGCCACCCTCGCCTTCATCGAACCGGGCAACGACGTATCCTGGGCCACCGCGCCCGGCCCCCTGCTCGGCCTCGGCCCCGAAGCCCCATTCTGGGCCTCGCTTGCCATTGCCGACTGGCTGGTAAAGCTGTTGCTCGCTTTGGTGGCACTTGTGCCATTTCGCCTGATTGTCGGGCGGCTCCTCACAAAGGTAGCGTAAATAGACTTGACGAACACAAAATCTGTGTCACCTTTTCAATTATCGGCAACCATTTGAAAGGAGGTGATCCAGTGTCTAGAGTGATATTGGAGAGACGTGTCGGGACAGTCGGGAGGCGTGTTTTCTGAGGGCAGCCCCTCAGCTAAACAGACCACCGATTGGAATTGATGCCTAACTGGCTCATCTCCTTGGATCTCGGAAAGGGTTGCCGCACTCCGGCAACCCTTTCTCGTTTCCCCCCAAAGCTTCCTCTTCCCCAAGTATCCCACCGGGGGTCCGGGGGGGTGTGAACCCCTCCGGCGGCCAGCCAAGGCCGCACTTCCCTTCCCCGCCGCGCCACCTTAACAATTGCCCATGCTGCACGTCACCGACACCCTCGCCCTTGCCGACTGGGAGCTTTCCGAAAGCTTCATGCGCGCCTCCGGTCCCGGTGGGCAGAACGTCAACAAGGTTTCCACCGCCGTTGAACTGCGGTTCGAGGCCGAGCGTTCGCCGCAACTTTCCCCCTCGGTCAAGGCACGCCTGAAAAAGCTTGCGGGTCGGCGCTGGACGCTGGATGGCGCCATCGTCCTTCAGGTCGAAGACACCCGCAGCCAGGCCCGCAACCGCGAGATTGCGCGCGAACGCCTGGTCGAGATGATCCGCGCCGCCCTCGTCCCGCCAAAGCGCCGCATCGCGACCAAGCCCACCTTGGGCAGCCAGCGCCGCCGCATCGCCGCCAAAACCCAGCGCGGCGAGGTGAAATCCCTGCGCGGCAAGATCGGCGACGAGGAATGACCGATCCCCTTGCCACCAACCCGTTGGCTCTCGAGGCCGCCGCCCACTGGAACGGCCGCCTTACCCGGCTCCTCGACAACCGCGAAAACGTCGTCTACGAAATGGCTGTGCCGCAAGGTCGCGCTGCCCTCCGCCTGCACCGCATCGGCTATCAAAGCCCCGCCGCGATCAACTCCGAGCTTTGGTGGTGTGCCGCGCTTGCCGAGGCGGGCGTCCCCGTCCCCGCCGCCCTTCCCGCGCGCGACGGCGCCCTTACCGTCACCCTCTCCAATGGCCGCATCGCCTCAGCCATCGCCTGGATCGAGGGCGAGGCGCTGGGCGAGGCCAGCGTGCCCTTCGCCCGCCCCCTGCCCGAAACCCTCGCCCTCCACGAAAGCCTCGGCGCGCTTCTGGCCCGCCTGCACCGCACCACCGACGCGCTTGTCCTGCCGCAAGGCTTCACCCGCCCCCACTGGGACGCCGAAGGCCTTGTCGGCGAGGCCCCGTTCTGGGGCCGCTTCTGGGACCACCCCATCGCCACGCCAACCCAGACCGCCACCCTTGCCCGCGCTCGCGCGTTCCTGCGCGAAATGCTCTCGCAACCGCTCGACAGGGGCCTGATCCACGCCGATGTGTTGCGCGAGAACGTCCTTGTGAATAACCGTTCGGTTTCGCTGATCGACTTCGACGATTCAGGCTACGGTTTCCGGCTCTACGACCTCGGCACCGTCCTCCTCCAGAACCTTTACGAACCGGCCTACCCGCAAATCCGCGACGCGCTGATGGCGGGCTATGGCACCACCGACACCGCCCTTGTCGAAGCCTTCACCCTGGCGCGCACCTGCGCCTCGGTCGGCTGGACAATGCCGCGTCTCGCTGCCGATAATCCGATCCACCGCAGCCACATCGCGCGTGCCGTGATGTGCGCCGAACGGGTGCTTGGCCTGCAGTAAATCGCCCGAACTGAATCACCAAAGACCGCGCTTTTCCGAACGTCAGACGACCACCGGCTCGGCGACCTGCGCGCCGACGCCGAACACCCGCTTGTAGCGCTCGATCTCGTCCGCCGGCCCCATCGCCTTGGCCGGGTTGTCCGACAGCTTCACCGTCGGCCGCCCGTTGGCACTCAGCGCCTTGCAGACAAGGCTGAACGGCGCCAGCCGGTCCTCCGCCACCAGACCGCGGAAATCGTTGGTCAGCATCGTCCCCCAGCCGAACGACACCTTCACCCGGCCCCGGAACTGCGCGTGCAACTCCTCGATCTTTTCCACGTCGAGGCCGTCAGAAAAGATCACCAGCTTCTCGGTCGGGTCCTCGCCGCGCTCCTGCCACCAGCGGATCGCGGTCTCCGCGCCGACCGCCGGATCGCCACTGTCGATCCGGATCCCGGTCCACCCCGCCAGCCAATCCGGCGCGCCGTTCAGGAAGCCCTCGGTGCCGTAGGTGTCGGGCAGGATGATCCGCAGGTTGCCGTCATGCTCCTCCTGCCAATCCTCCAGCACCTGATAGGGTGCCTGCCGCAACTCGGCGTCGGTATCTGCCAAGGCACTGTAAACCATCGGCAACTCATGCGCGTTGGTGCCTATCGCCTCAATGTCCCGCATCATCGCGATCCGGCAGTTCGACGTGCCGATGAACTTCGCCCCCAACCCCTCCTGCATCGCCTGCACCGCCCAGTCCTGCCACAGGTAGGAGTGCCGCCGCCGCGTGCCGAAATCCGCGATCTTCAACCCGTCAATCGCCCGGAGCCGTTCGATCTTCTCCCACAGCCGGGTCATCGCGCGGGCATACAGCACCTGCAATTCGAACCGGCCCATCTCGTTCAACACCGCCCGGCCGCGCAATTCCATCAGCACCGCCAGCGCGGGGATCTCCCACAGCATCACCTCGGGCCAGCGCCCCTCGAACGTCAGTTCAAACTGCCCATCCCGCTTTTCAAGGTGATAGGGCGGCAGCCGCAACCCTTCGAACCACTCCATGAAATCGGGCCGGAACATCTGCCGCTTGCCGTAAAAGGTGTTGCCCCGCAGCCAGGTGCTTTCGCCCCGCGTCAGGCTCAACGATCGCACATGGTCCAGTTGCTCGCGCAATTCACCTTCGTCGATCAGGTCCGCCAGCCGCACCTTGGTACTGCGGTTGATCAGGCTGAACACTACCGTCGTATCGGGCTTGTTGCGAAAAATCGACTGGCACATCAACAGCTTGTAAAAGTCCGTGTCGATCAGAGACCGGACAATCGGGTCGATCTTCCACTTGTGGTTCCAGACGCGGGTGGCAATATCGACCATGCCGGGGCCTCCGATCTTTCCCGCAACGGGGCTGCAGGTCACCCGGTTGTCACCTTAGGACAGGGGCAAATGCAACCCCCGCCAATTGATCAGGGCGGCAGGAAGCACTCATACCCCCTGCCATCGGGCATCCGGCACAAGGTTTGCGCGAACGTGTCCGCCACCGTGCCCTTCCCCGGGTTCAGGTGCTGGCGGTCCAGCGCGTCAAGATAGGCAGCGCAGCCCACGAAAGCATACATCCCGCGACGTTCATCATCGTCGAACCAGGCGGCAAAGGTCACCGAGGTCGCCTTCACCACATCGCCACCGGCGGCCATCTCTGTCGCAAAACTGGCGGCCAAGTCGTCATGCGTCGGCCATTTGGCCAGCGTGTCCCACGGGCCGGCGTCACCTGCGGCGCGCAATGTCCACGCAACATATAGACTGACGGCCGCGGCATCTGCTTCCAGCGCCAACCGCATCCGCACGTAATCATCCAGACGCAGGTCTGTTGTCGGGCACATGTCTCGTCCGGACTGCTCCAGATGACGCAATTCGTGGATCATCACGGCCAGTTGGAAATCCGGGTCCAGCCCCTTGCGCATGACGATCCGGTTGGCCGCTGGCTCGAAATAGGCCTGCTCTTCAACCAGCGTATCATCAAGGCAAAGTTCCGGTTTCTGCTCTGCCAGCGCCTCGGCCATAGACGGAAACCCGCCCATGGTCTGCAGCGTCCGCGCAGCCAAGGCGGCAACTTCGCCGGTTCCATCGGTATAGGGCCACGTGATGCAGATCTGCTCCGCCCTCGCCGGGGCCACGCCGCACAACACGCTTAAAGCAACCGCCACTCCGCATCCGCGACACGTGACCAGACTGTTCATTCAAGCACGACGTTCGCCGCCAGCATCGCATCCCTCGCCGCGCCAAGCGATCCTCCAAGGTCGATCGCGCGGCACAAGTCTTTGCGGACCCTTACATCAAACCCCAGCCGCGCCGCGTCCAGCGCCGAATAGGCCACGCAGAAATCGGTGGCGAGGCCGACCAGCGTCACATGACTCACCCCGCGTGACCGCAGATAGCCATCAAGCCCGGTCGGCGTCACCTTGTCGTTCTCGAAAAACGCCGAATAGCTGTCGATCTCCGGGCGGAACCCCTTGCGGATCACCATCTGCGCCGGACCGGTCTGGAGCGTCGGGTGAAACTCCGCCCCGCTGGTGCCTTGCACGCAGTGCGAAGGCCACAGAACCTGCGGGCCGTAAGGCATCTCGGTCAGCGAAAACGGCTCTGCCCCAGGATGGTTGTCGGCAAAGGACAGATGGTTTTCAGGGTGCCAGTCCTGCGTCAGCACAACGGTCTGAAACTCACCCATCAGCGCGTTGATCCCGCCTATGATCTCGTCGCCCCCCGCCACCGCAAGCGCGCCACCGGGGCAAAAGTCGTTCTGCACGTCGATCACGATCAGGGCGTCGTTTGCGGGTCGCATGGCGGTCCTTTCAAGAGGCGTAGGGAAATGCGTAGGGTCGCCCATCCCCTTGGTCAATAGACTCCACATCGGGCCGCGCCCTCCCTCGGACGGGCGCACCAACGGTGGTTTTAGGCGCTTTATGCCTCAACTCCTCCCACCGAAGTTCAGCTGGCGACGGGACAAAAGCGCCCTCCCGGAGGGAGGGAGGGCGCGGCACGGCAGCCTTGCGCCCTTGAATCCGGGCCAAGCAAGGCGCGCCCCTTGCCGATACCGCACGAAAGTCCTAACCCCCGTTCCATGCTGACCGTCGCCGCCCTTTACCACTTCACGCGCTTCCCCGACCCGGCCGCCCTCCGCGCGCCGCTTCTTGCGCTGGCCACGGCCAACGGCGTGAAAGGCTCGCTCCTGATCGCGCCCGAAGGCATCAACGGCACCATCGCCGGCCCGCGCGACGGTATCGACGCGATGCTCGCGCACATCCGCGCCCTGCCCGGATGCGCCGCCCTTGAACACAAGGAAAGCTTTGCCGAAACCATGCCGTTCGGTCGCATGAAGGTGCGCCTGAAGCGCGAGATCGTGACGATGGGCCAGCCCGACGTCGACCCGACCGCCCGCACCGGCCATTACGTCGCACCCGCTGACTGGAACGCCCTGATCGCCGACCCCGACACCGTGGTGATCGACACCCGCAACGATTACGAGGTCGGCATCGGCACCTTCCAGGGCGCGGTCGATCCCGGCACCCGCTCGTTCAGCGAATTCCCCGGCTGGTGGCAGGACAACAAGGAACGCTTCACCGGCAAGCGCATCGCCATGTTCTGCACCGGCGGCATCCGCTGCGAGAAATCGACCAATTACCTCCTCGGCCAGGGTTTGAACGAGGTCTACCACCTGAAGGGCGGCATCCTGAAGTATCTCGAGGACGTCCCGGCCGAGGCCAGCCTCTGGCAGGGCGAATGCTTCGTCTTTGATGACCGCGTGTCGGTGGGCCACGGCCTGATCCCCGGCGCGAATTCCAGCTGCGGCGCCTGCCGCCGCCCCGTCACGCCCGAAGACCGCGCTCATCTAGCCTATGAGGAAGGCGTGTCCTGCCCCGCTTGCGAACACGAATACGGACCCGCCGACCGCGCTCGTTTCCGCGAGCGTCAGCACCAGATGACCCTCGCCGCCCAGCGCGGCGCCCGCCATCTGGGCGCCGAGTAACCCCGTGGGCAACCGTTAAGAAACCCTAAACGTCCACAGCCAACCCATTGATTTCATTGATATGGGCAAAGCTGCCCACCGTGGGCATCACGCCGCCGACTTCTCCGCCAGCATCTCCCGCACCATGGGGATCACCTTCTCCCCATAAAGCCGGATACCCTCCATCAGCTGCTCATGCGGTTGCGGCCCGGTCGAGTATTTCATGTCGAACCGCTGCAACCCCAGCGCCCTGACCGTCGCCGCAATCTTTCGCGCGACCGTCTCCGGGCTGCCTACATAAAGCGAGCCGTTCCTGACCTCGTCCATATACCGCTCCTTCGTCACCGGCGGCCACCCCCGCTCCCGCCCGATCTGGCCGAACATGGTTTGATAATGCGGCCAGAGCTGCTCCTCGGCCGCCTCGTCCGTCGCCGCCACGAACCCCGGCGAATGCACCCCCACTGGCCGCGCCTCACGGTCCAGCTGCTTCACCGCCCGATGATAAAGATCGACGTAGGGCACGAACCGTCGCGGATCGCCCCCGATGATCGCTAGCATCAACTGCAAGTCCTGCCGCACCACCCGGACCACCGATTCCGGGCTGCCACCGACGCCGACCCAGACCTGCATTCCCTCCGGTCCCAAGGGCGGATAGACGACCTGATTGGTCAGCCCGGTCCGTGTCTGCCCGGCCCAGGTCACCCGCTCTTCCCGCACAAGCTTGGCGAAGAGGTCCAGCTTTTCCTCGAACAGGACATCGTAGTCAGCCATATCGTAGCCAAACAGCGAATAGCTTTCGCTGAAACTGCCCCGGCCAAGGATCACCTCGGCCCGCCCGCCAGACACCGCGTTGAGGGTTGAGAACCTCTGGAACACCCGCACTGGATCATCCGACGACAAGACCGTCACCGCCGAGCCAAGCTTGATGCGCTTCGTGCGCCCGGCGATGGCCGCCAGCACCACTTCGGGCGAGGAGATCGCGAAGTCGGAGCGATGATGCTCGCCCAGCCCGATGAAGTCGATGCCGACCGCGTCGGCCAGCGCCGCCTCCTCCACCACATCGCGCAAGACCTCGTCCTGCCGTTTCGGCTTGCCGTCACGCCCGAGCGTCACGTCACCGAACGTGTCCAGCCCCAGTGATACCTGATGATCCATGACCACCTCCTGTTGACGACCAACATAGGTGAGCGAACAGGATCGGCAAAGCTGCATGGACGCACGATAGACGAGCGGCTGCGCACCCTCGACATGAGGTGCAGGGGCGTGGAACATGCAGGAAATGGAGGATGGGATGACGTCACCGGAACAGATTGCCCTGATGATGGGGCTGGATATCCCGGACTTTGACCGGACGGGATATTACGGGGCCGACTATGGCTCGATGAAGCCTTACCACCGGGTTGGCAGCCTGCTGTTCCTTTCGGGGCATGTGGCGCAGATCGGGGCTGAGATCACCCACAAGGGGCGGCTTGGGCGGGATATGACGACCGAAGAGGGGTACCTCGCGGCGCGGCAGACCGGGATCAACGTCCTGGGTGGGATCAAGCAGGCGGTGGGGTCGCTGGACCGGGTAAAGAGCATCGTCAGGACGCTGAACTTCGTGGTCTGCACCCCGGAATATGAGGAGGTTCACCTCGTCTCGTCGGGGCTTTCAGACCTGTTTGTGGAGGTATTCGGCCGCGAAAGGGGGCTTGGGGGGCGGGCCACGATCGGGGTCCAGGCCCTGGCCAACGGGGTCTGTTTCGAGACCTGGGCCACGGTGGAAATCGATGGTGAGTGAGGCCCTGTCCACGCTGGGCCGGTTTTCAGGTCCAAATGAATCAATGGCTTAGCAGGCCGCATTAACCGTTTCGCAACTCTTGACCACAGCAATGGCTACAGGCTTTGCGTCGGGCGTCGGCGCAAAGAAAGTCCATATGTGCTCGAAACGGGTGGCCCAGCGCGCCCTTTTGGCTTGGCGCAGGCCAAGGATATGATCGCGGCGATGGGCTTCGGCGGCGTCCTTGGGAGAGCCGTCAGGGTGGTGGCGCATTGAAGCAGCCATCATGTTCAGGTTGACGACATGTAACATCTGTCCGGGTCCAACTAATGAGTGCGTTCCAGCATATGCCATGAAAAGCTGGGTTCTGCCGAATCAGGAAAAACAACCGGACGAAAGCTGATCTTACATGCCACCGATCTGGCGCAACTTGCCTTCGCTGTCTTCGTTGCGGGCTTTCGATGCCACTGCACGGCATGGCGGGTTCACCGGAGCAGGGCGGGCGTTGAACGTGACGCACGCTGCGGTGACGCAACAGGTGCGCGGGCTGGAGCAGGAGTTGGGCGTGCAACTGGTGCAGCGGACTGGCCGGACGGTCAGCCTGACGGAGGCCGGGCAGCGGCTGGCGCAAACCCTGAACGAAGGCTTTGGCGGCATTGCGGCCGGGATCGAAGACCTGCGCCGCAGCGAAAAACGCAAGGTCTTGCGCGTTGCGACGACAACATTCATCGCCGAGGCCTGGATCATGCCACGTCTGCCGGAGTTCTGGGCGCGCTGTCCCGGCATCGAAGTGGCGCTTTCGCCAAGCCATACCGTGGTCGATTTTGCGCGCGACGGTTTCGACCTTGCGGTGCGGTCTTTGACCGATGGCTGGGCCACCGATCCGGCAACCGACGTCTTGCCCTTGGCGCGGACGCCAATTCTGGTGGTCTGCGCGCCGTCGCTGCTGGCGGGGGGCCAATCGGACCCGGAGAAACTGCCGTGGATACTGGAAGCCGGCGCTGAATGGGACGAGGAACGGTTGCGGACAGCGGGCATCAACCCGGACGTTCTGCAGCGCATAATGCTTGGCAGCCGCCATCTGGAAATGTCGGCGGCACGGCGCGGTCTGGGCTGCATGTTGGCCACTGAAATCATCTGCCGCGATGACCTTAAAGCGGGACGACTGGTTGCGTTGCCGGTTAGCGGGTTGCCGTCGATCACCTATGCGGCGGTCATTCCGAAGGGGCCACGCCGCGCTGCAGTGGGGCAGTTCGTGGACTGGCTGGCGACGATCTTTTAAGCGCGCGATGCGGATCAGGCGATGTCGCGGACCATCAGCTGGTTGCCTTCCTTGCGGACCTCGAAACGTTTGGTCAGGCGCTTCACCAGATCGGAAAGGCGCGCGCTGCCATAGGTGCGGGCATCAAAGTCGGGGTCGGCGCGTACCATGTATTGCCCGATCTGACCCAGCGAGAACCATTCGCCGTCGGGGTCGATCGTGGTCATCGCCTTGCGGATCAGAGGGATGGCTTCGGTTTCGGGGCGCTTAGCGGGCCGGGGAACCTCGGCAGCGTCGGGCTTGGTATCGGGCTTTGCGGCATGGGCCTTGGGGGCAGGCTTCGCCTCGGTTTCCGCTTCGCCGACGATGTTCTCGATCAGGATGAAGCGGTTGCAGACCTTGCGCAGGGATTCGGGCGTCTTTGCCTCGCCGATGCCGATCACTTCGAGCCCCTCTTCGCGGATGCGGCTGGCGAGGCGGGTGAAATCGCTGTCGGAGGAGACGAGGACGAAGGCGTCGAACTTGCCGGCGTGCAGGATATCCATCGCGTCGATCACAAGGCCGATGTCGCTGGCGTTCTTGCCTTTGGTGTTGGCGGACTGCTGGTGCATCACAAGGCCAAGGTCGCGGGCCTGAGCTTTCCAGCCGGCAAGCTGGGTGCTGGACCAATCGCCGTAGACCCGGCGCAGGGCGGGTTCCCCGATGGTGCTGATTTCCTTCAGGATCGCCTCGGCGTGGCGGGCAAGGACGTTGTCCGCGTCGATCAGGACCGCCAGCAGGGGCGAGGAGTTGGCGCTTGGCATCGTGGCCTCCGTTCCAATTGCCAGATCCTTCTGGCTTGCCAGGCCTTTGTGGCGGGTTTGGCGGGGCGATGAAAGCCCCCACGGGAGGCCCGATTGGTGGGCGCGGAATGGCCGCGACCAGAGCCACGGCGGAACAATGGCGTCCGGGCCGGGTTGAGAGGCTGATCCAGCCCAGAGAGGCCCATGACCCACGCTGCCGACGATCATCGACACTCGCTCATGCGCGCGAGGAGTCATCGACACTCGCTCATGCGCGCGAGGAGGCGGTGATCGAACGGATAGACGCCCCTTCCGCGACGAAGGAACGGGGCAAGACCTGACGCAAGACCATCAACCGGAGGAAACGAGAGATGACCTATCAAGATGAAGGCCAAAGGATGACCGGAACCGCGCGCCGCACCGTTTCGGCGTTTTTCGATGACCGCGACGATGCGTTGGACGCGGTGGAGCAGTTGCGCGAGCTGGGCATCACGGGGGCGGATATCCGGCTGACCGGCAGGCAGCAGCACAGCACCGGCGCGCCCGCCGAAGAGAAGGGGTTTTTCGAGATGCTGGGAGACCTGTTCTTTCCCTCGGATGACCAGGAGGCCTATGCCGAGGGTTTGCAGCGCGGCGGGCATCTGGTGACGGTGTCGGGGCTTTCGGATGACGATTACAACGCCGCGGTAGATATCCTTGATAACGATGGCGCGGTCGACATGGACGAGCGCACGTCAACTTGGCGGTCGGAAGGCTGGCGGGGCCGTGACGGGATTACCGGCACGCTGGACGATACGAGCGGAATCACCGGCTTTGACGAGGAGGGCACCGCGCGCCGGGGTTATCCGGGGGCTGCGGCCGGTGTTGGGGGATTGGCCTCGGGTGTGGGCGCGGCCCGGTCGGGGCTGGATGATCCGTCGGACATGGGCGTGAGCGGCATGGGGGGAGTGATCGGGTCGGACGATGTGACCAGCGTTGGCCGGTCCGCGGGAATGCGGCATGCGGCCAGTGGCTCCGGGTCGGAGAACGAGACGGACGAGGTGGCGGAAGAACGGCTTCGCGTCGGCAAGCGCGACACCAGTCGCGGTAGCGTGCGGGTGCGGTCCTATGTGGTGGATGAGCCAGTCAGCGAGACGGACGTGGAGCGCCGCCCGTTGGACCGCGCGGTGACCGAGCGCGACGACAGCTTGTCCGGCAGCACACGGCGCGGCTGAACGACCCCGGCCCCCGCTTTTGCAGCGGGGGCCGTTGCTTTCGGGCCGAGAGGCTGTTCAGCGAAAGAGCCGATTGACCATCAGTGCGACGAGGATCGCCAGAAATGAAGTGGCCCTGATCAGGATTGGCCGCCAACCTGGTATCCGACAGGATGAGGCCGCGCTGTTCCGGGCTGATCGCGTTCGCGCGACCGTGCGGGCCGCCGCGCCGAAGGCAGGCCCGACGGAGGCTGGCACCGGGCTTCATTTCTACTGCTCCGCCTCCCGGGCCCCGCGCCGGACAGCGAGCCCGCACGCGAGGAGAGCCCGAAGCTTATCCTGCGAGTTCATGGAAATCGTCGTACGTTGGGGCAGCGTCCCGGCAGACGCCTTCAGTAGACCACGACCGAGCGGATGCTTTCGCCGGAGTGCATCAGATCGAAGCCCTTGTTGATGTCCTCGAGCTTGAGGATGTGGGTGATCATCGGGTCGATCTCGATCTTGCCGTCCATGTACCAGTCGACGATCTTCGGCACGTCGGTGCGGCCACGCGCACCACCGAAGGCGGTGCCTTTCCAGATGCGGCCGGTGACGAGCTGGAAGGGGCGGGTCTCGATCACCGCTCCGGCAGGGGCGACGCCGATGATGATCGACTGGCCCCAGCCGCGATGGGTGCATTCCAGCGCGTCGCGCATCACCTTGACGTTGCCGGTGCAGTCGAACGAGTAATCCGCGCCGCCGATCTTGTCGAACGCAGTCTTGGTCAGTTCAACGATGGCCTGGACGACAGAGCCTTCGATTTCCTTGGGGTTGACGAAATGGGTCATGCCGAAGCGTTCGCCCCATTCCTTTTTGTCGTTGTTGATGTCGACGCCGATGATCATGTCGGCCCCGGCCATTTTCAGGCCCTGGATCACGTTGAGGCCGATGCCGCCCAGACCGAACACCACGGCCTTGGCGCCGATCTCGACCTTGGCGGTGTTGAGGACCGCGCCGATGCCGGTGGTGACGCCGCAGCCGATGTAGCAGATCTTGTCGAAGGGGGCGTCGTCACGGACCTTGGCGAGCGCAATTTCAGGCACGACGGTGTGGTTGGCGAAGGTCGAGCAACCCATGTAGTGGTGGATGGGGGTGCCATCCAGCATCGAGAACCGCGAGGTGCCGTCGGGCATCAGGCCCTGGCCTTGGGTGCTGCGGATCGCGGTGCAGAGGTTGGTCTTCTGGCTGAGGCAGCTTGGGCATTCGCGGCATTCCGGGGTATAGAGCGGGATGACGTGGTCGCCGGGTTTCAGGGATTTGACGCCCGGCCCGCAAGCGATGACGACGCCAGCGCCTTCGTGCCCGAGGATGGCGGGGAAAAGCCCTTCCGGGTCTGCGCCAGACAGGGTGAATTCATCGGTGTGGCAGATGCCAGTGGCCTTGATCTCGACCAGAACCTCGCCTTCCTTGGGGTCGGCAAGATTGACCTCCATGATCTGGAGCGGCTGGCCTGCTGCAATGGCGACGGCGGCACGGGTGCGCATATGGATTTTCTCCCTCTCTGTGCTTTGCGGCAGGCTGTGCGAAACTGGCTGGGAACGCAACGCCGGAAACGACGCTTGCAGGTCGCTGCGCGCATTGAGAGGCGGGCGGCAGGCAGGGGGGATTGAGGGGACCAAGCGGAACCAAGTAGCGCACAGTTTCGTTTCCGAAATACGGCCCGGCAAGCGGGCCTTGGGCGGTTTTCGCCCGCATGTGAAAGGATCAGTCCAATGACACCCCGAGTACTTCTTGCGCTGCCCTTCGCCCTGATGGCCTGCGTGCCGGTCGTGATCGAGACGCCCGTGCCGGTGACCGATGCCTGTGGTGCGTCGCAGTTGCAGTATCTGGTTGGCGATCAGTCGCGCGTATTGCAGACGATGCGGTTTTCGCAGCCGGTCCGGATCATTCCGTATCGGGGGATGGTGACGCAGGATTTCCAGCCCCAGCGGCTGAACATCTGGCTGGACCAGTATGACATCATCGAACGGGTGAGCTGCGGCTGACCGCCTGACCGCACCACGCATCCGGTTTGACGCAAGTTGATTTGGTGGTAGCGTTCGCCATGGTTGATGAGGGGACGTGGGATGCGTGTTGCGGTGATACTGGCCAGCCTGGCCTTGATGGCGTGCCAGCCGGAACCGGCCCCTCCCGCAAGGGGGGTGGCGGTGAGTGACTGTGGGGCGGATGGGTTACAATCGCTGGTCGGACAGGACCGGTCGGTTCTGGCAGCGATGACGTTTCCTGCCGGCACGCGGATCATCGAGTTCGGGATGCCGGTGACGATGGATTACATTGCCAGCCGGCTGAACATCGCCATCGGGAGAACCGGGCGGATCGAACGGGTCAGCTGCGGCTGAGCCGGTAATGATTGCGGGCGCCCCGATGGGACGCCCGCGAGGTCAGGTCACTTCATGACGCGGAAGTCGGTGTGGCAGTCCTTGCAGGCACCGCCGAGGGTGCCCATGCCAGCACCGATGGTTTCGGCCGAGGCCACGTCCATCGCGGTGGCGGCAGCGTTCAGTGCCTTGGCGTCGGCAAGAAAATCGTCCCAGCTGGTCCAGATCTCGGCTTTGGCTTCCGAGGCGGGATCGGCGGCGCCCTGTTCTGCGAAGGCGGTTTCGATGCCGGCGGAGGCTTCTATGATGGCAGCCTTGGCGGCTTCGGCAGCGGCGGCGTCATAGGCGGACTTGCCGCCGGCCATGTCGCCGAGGACGCCGGTGTTCTTGCCGATGATGCGCATCAGGTCGGACCGGGCCTTGGCGTTTGGATCGGTGCGGTCACCTTCGGCAAAGGCGGCACCGGCAACGAGGATCGCCCCAATGGCGAGGTACTTGGTAAACTTCATTCTCTCTGGCTCCGTGCTGGATTTTTGGCGGGGACTCTGTTCGGCCACTATAGGCGCGACATTTTGTCCCGATAGCCTGCAACTGCCATTGTCCGCTGCGCTCACGCGATTGTCATCGGCAGGACGGCGGGCGACTCGACTCTGCGGTCGGGGATTGGCATACCGTGAACATTACATGAACATGGTCGTGCCGTGGTTGCAAAGCGCATCCTTTCGTTGTGGTTTCCGCGTCTGGCGGCAGAACGCATCCTGCGGCGGCGGCGGGATGCCTTGCCGCAGGCGTTCGCCATCGTGGGGGACGTGAACGGGGCGCAGGTGCTGATGTCCTTGAACGCCGAGGCGGAGGCGGCGGGGTTGAGCCTGGGGCAGCCCCTGCGCGATGCGACGGCGATCTGGCCGGATCTGGTGACGCATCCGGCAGACCCGGCGGGTGAGGCGCAGTTCCTGACGGTGCTGCGGCGCTGGGCGGGGAAGTTTAGCCCTTGGGTGGCGGAGGAGCCTCCTGCCAGTCTGGTGATCGATCTGACGGGGTGTGCGCATCTCTTTGGCGGTGAGGTCGCGCTGTTGCGGGAGGTGGAGCAGGATTGCGCCGATCTGGGGCTGACGTTCCGCGCCGGGTTGGCCGATACGCCGGGGGCGGCCTGGGCATTGGCGCGCTATGCCGGGGGGGCGGTGGCACCGTTGCGCAACGGCGATGCGGTGGAGCAGGAGGCGCGGGCGACGCGGGCGCGGGCCACCAAGCGGCGTGGCTGGGAGCGCGGGGGCGATGCGCCGCGACCGGCGACGCCCGGCACGGCGGCGGCGATGATCGCGGAGCCCGGCCATGCGCGGGCGGCGATTGCGGGGCTGCCCTTGGCGGCGCTGCGGCTGGAGGCGGAGACGGTGGAGGGGCTGACGCGGCTCGGCCTGCGCCGGGTCAGCGACATCATGGGGATGCCGCGCGCGGCGCTGGCGCGGCGGTTCGGGGCCGATACGCTGCGGCGGCTGGATCAGGCGCTGGGGCTGGACCCGGAACCGGTCAGCCCGGCGCGGGCGCCGTTGCATTTTGCGGTGCGGCTGACGCTGCCCGACCCGATCGGCTTGCGCGCCGATGTGGAGGCGGCGGTGGACCGGCTGTTGCCGGAGTTGTGCGCGCGGCTGAAGGCCAAGGGGCGCGGCGCGCGACGGGTGCAGATGCAGGCGTTCCGCTGTGACGGGCGGGTCGAGGTGGCGGTGGTCGGGCTGGCGCGGGCCGCGGATACGGTGGAGCGGATCAGGCCGCTCTTGATGCTGAAGCTGGACGGTATCGACGCGGGCTTCGGGATCGATTGCGTGCGGCTGGAGGCGGTGATGACCGAACCGTTGCACGCCTTGCAGCACCGGGGACATTTCGATGCGACGGCCAGTTTGGTGGCGCGGCAGACCGCGCCGGGGGCGGCGCTGGATGATCTGATCGGCAAGCTTGGCGCGCGGCTGAGGGCCGAGGCGGTGACACGGCGGCATCCGGCGGAGAGCCACATTCCGGCGAAGGCTACCATCACGCTGGCGGCAGCATGGTCGGCGCCGCATGAGGGGGAATGGCCCCTGCCCGTCACGCCGCGCCCGCTGGTCATGCTGCGACCCGAGCCGGTGCGCGCGCAGGACAGCCCGGACCCCCCTGCCCGGTTCCGCTGGCGGCGGCGCGATCTGGTGACGCGGATGGCGACGGGGCCAGAGCGGATCCAGCCGGAGTGGTGGCTGGACGATCCCGACTGGCGGTCGGGCGTGCGGGATTACTGGCGGGTAGAGGTGGAAGGGGGCGAGTGCCTGTGGCTTTACTATGCCACCGGCGGGGCGGTGTCGGGCGGCTGGTTCTGCGAGGGGTGGTTTGCGTGACGGCTTGTGCAATCAGGGCATGAGTGGGAACACTGAGCCATGAAGTCCAGAAGCCGGATATCCGTTCAGCAGACACAGCGCCTGACGCTGACCACGGGGCTTACCACCTCGATCCGCATCCTGCGTGCAGATGCGGAAGGGTTGTCGCGGTATCTGGAAGAGCAGGCCACGGAAAACCCGCAATTGGTGCTGGGCAGGCAGACGCCGGGCGAATGGCTGCCGCGCTGGCGCGATGCGATGACCCGCAGCTATGGCGGTGGCGGCGAGCAACCCGAGGTGGAGGCCGCCGGACCGAGCCTTGTGGCGCATGTCTCGGATTCGATCGGCGCGCTGCGGCTTGGATCGCGCGACACGCGCATCGCCGAGGCATTGGTCGAGGCTTTGGAGCCGAGCGGCTGGCTTGGCCGCACGATGCCGCAGATTGCCGCGCGGGCCGGTGCGACGGCACATGAGGTGGAGACGGTGCTGCGCCGGGTGCAGGCGCATATCGAGCCGACGGGACTTTTCGCGCGGTCGCTGGCAGAGTGTCTGCACCTGCAGGCCGCCGAAGCGGAGGTGCTGGACGCCGGGCTGGAGGCGGTGCTGGCGCGGCTGGATCTGGTGGCGGCAGGCGATCTGGCGCGGGTGGCGCGCGAGACCGGGCTGACCGAGGCCGAGGTGCGCGGCAAGCTCGCCGTGATCCGCAGCTTTGACCCCAAGCCCGGCGCGCAGTTTCAGGCTTGCGCCGCCCCGGTGCGCGAACCTGACCTGATGGCGCGCAAGGGCGATGCGGGGTGGGAAATCTCGCTCAACCGGTCGGCGCTGCCATCCCTGTCGCTGGCCGAGGCCAAGGCCAAAGGAAGGGCCGAGGCGCGGGCGCTGATCCGGCTGGTGGAAGGACGCAACGCCACTTTGCTGACTGTGGGGCGCGAAATCCTGATGCGGCAGGCGGCGGCACTGGAGAATGGGACGGGCGCGCTGGTGCCGATGACCATGGCCGAGGTGGCCGAAGCCTTGGGCCTGCATCAAAGCACGGTCAGCCGGATCGTCGCAGGCACAGCCGTCGATACGCCGAAGGGGACCTGGTGGCTGCGCGCCCTGTTCACCCAGTCGGTGACGCCGAACGGGCTTTCGGCGGCGGCACTGCGCGACCGGCTGGCGCGGCTGGTGGCGGAGGAGGTTGGTGATGCGCCCCTGTCCGATGACGCGCTGGCGGCGGCACTGTCCGCGGGCGGAAACCCGGTGGCACGGCGCACGGTGGCGAAATACCGCGGGATGCTGGGCCTGCCCCCGGCGCATCGCCGCAAGCGGAAAGCCGAGGCGCGGACCTAGGGCCGCGATTTTGCCAGGAGATGTCGCGCAAGGGGATGATCTTTGCAGGCGTGCAGGGTAGCACGGGCAGAACGGGCAGGCGGCGGGGCGTTGGATCATGGGCTATTTTCTGGGTGTCGACACGGGCGGCACCTACACCGATGCGGTGATCCTGGATGAAGCCGCGACGCGGGTGATCGGCAAGGCCAAGGCGCTGACCAGCCGGCATGATCTGGCCGTTGGCATCGGGCAGGCGGTGGATGCGGCGATTGCGGCAGCGGGAGTGACAGCTGCGGAGGTGTCGCTGGTTTCTTTGTCCACCACGCTTGCCACCAACGCGCTGGTCGAGGGGCAAGGTGGGCGGGTCGCGCTGGTGGTGATCGGGTTTGACGCCGATGACCTGACGCGCGGCGGGCTGACCGAGGCGTTGAAGGGCGATCCGGTGGTGTCGCTGGCAGGCGGGCATAGCCACGCCGGCACCGAGGCGGCGGCCCTCGACGTGGCCGCACTTGAGGCGCAGGTGGCAAGCCTTGGGGACGAGGTGATGGGCTTTGCGGTCGCCGCGCGGTTTGCCACCCGCAACCCCGCGCATGAGGTGGCCGCGCGTGAGGTGATCCGCCGGGTGACGGGGCGGCCGGTGACCTGTTCGCACGAGTTGTCGGCACAGTTGAACGGGCCGAAGCGGGCGCTGACGGCGGTGTTGAATGCGCGATTGATCGGGATGATCGACCGGCTGGTGGCGGCCTGCGAACGGCATCTGTCGGCGATCGGAATTGACGCGCCCCTGATGGTGGTGCGGGGGGACGGCGCGCTGATTTCGGCCGCGATGGTGCGCGAGCGGCCGATCGAGACGATCCTGTCCGGGCCGGCGGCCAGTATCGTGGGGGCGCGCTGGCTGACCGGGGCGTCGGATGCGCTGGTCTCCGACATCGGCGGGACGACGACGGATGTGGCTTTGCTGCGCGACGGGTTGCCGGAGATCGACCCGGAAGGCGCGCGGGTCGGCGGGTTTCGCACCATGGTCGAGGCGGTGGCGATGCGGACCACGGGACTTGGCGGCGACAGCGAGGTGCATCTGATCACCGAAGGGTTGAAGGGCGGGCTGCGGCTGGGGCCACGGCGGCTGATCCCGGTGTCGCTCTTGGCGGTGGAGCATGGGGCGATGGTACATGCCGCCCTTGACCGCTGGCTGAACGCCGATGCGGTGGGCGAGATGGACGGGCGGTTCGTGGTGCCGATGGCTGGGCAGGTGGCGGGCCTGTCGCCGCGCGAGGCGGCGGTGCTGGAGCGGGTGACGGTGCCGATGACGATGGCGCAGGCGCTGACCTCGCGGCTGGAAGTGGCGGCGCTGGAGCGGCTGGTGGCGCGGGGGCTGGTGATGGTGTCGGGCGTGACGCCTTCGGACGCGAGCCATGTGCTGGGCGGGCTTGATGCCTGGGACCGGGAGGCGGCGGAAAAGGCGGTGCGGCTGCTGGCGCGGCGGCGGACCGGGGCGGGCGAGCGGTTTGCCAGCGGGCCGGAACCCTTTGCGCGGGCGGTGGTCGATCAGGTGACGGCGCAGACGGTGGATTGCCTTCTGGAAGCGGCGTTCGGCGAGGATGCGGCGTTTGCCGGCGAGATGCCGGAGGCGCTGGCGCGGCACCGGTTGACGAAGGCTGGCCTCGCGCAGCACCGCGGGGTGGTGCAACTGACCGCGCGGCTTGGCGTGCCCGTGATCGGCCTCGGGGCCTCGGCGCCGTTCTATTACGGCGCGGTGGGCGCGCGCCTGCACTGCGAGATGATCCTGCCGGAACATGCCGGGGTGGCCAATGCGATCGGAGCGGTGGCCGGACAGGTGAGCCAGCGGGTGCAGGGCATCGTGTCGTCACCGGCCGAGGGGCGGTTCGTCGCGCATCTGGCGGAGGGGTTGCAGATATTCTCCACGCGTGACGCGGCGCTGGAAGCGATGGAGGCGGCGCTGGTGGCCGAAGCGTCGGACCGTGCGCGGCGGGCGGGGGCGGTCGATCTGCGCGTGGCGGTGGCCCGTGATGTGCGCGAGGCCGAAGTCGAGGGGCGCGCGATGTTCATCGAGGCGACGGTGACGGCCACCGCCTCGGGCCGGCCGCGTGTGGCGCATGGATGACTGCGCCGCGATTCAGGCTTGACCTTCACTGGGCGCGCCCTTAATCCCGCGCCCAGTGGCTAGGTAGCTCAGCTGGTTAGAGCACGTGACTCATAATCACGGGGTCGGGGGTTCGAGTCCCCCCCTCGCCACCACTTTCCCATCCAAACTCAGCCAGTGACATCCAAAAGATCCTTGTCTACAAGGGTATCGTGAAGTCCATTTGTCCGATCCCATCCAGGATGGTCCGCTGAAATACCCCCGATTTGGGGGTGCTTCTGGGGGTATCGGTCGAAAGCTGAAAAGGCGCTACCCCCATCATGCCCTTGACCGATGCCACGATTCGAAACCTGAAGCCTCGCGACAAGCCGTACAAGGTGTCTGACTTCGAAGGACTGTACTTGTTGGTCAAACCGACGGGGTCGCGTCTGTGGCACCAGAAGTACCGCATCGATGGAAAAGAGAAGCTACTCGCCATTGGGTCGTATCCCGAAGTCAGCCTCGCGCAGGCCCGTCTTGCACGAGACGCCGCGCGTGCCTTGCTAGCGGCCGGCAAAGATCCAAGCCAAGCGAAACAAGACCGGAAGCGGGAAGACAAGGAGAGGCGCGGTCTGACTTTCGAAAGCCAAGCCGCCGCGTATTTGAACAAGACGAAGAAGGAAGGCCGCGCGGACACTACTCTGGCGAAGACCGAGTGGTTGATGAAAATGGCAAACGCCGATCTCGGCGCGAAGCCAATGTCGGAAATAACCTCGCCGATGATCCTACGCTGTCTTCGGAAGATAGAGGCCAAGGGTAATTATGAGACCGCAAAGCGCCTTCGGTCGAAGATCAGCGCCGTGTTTCGCTTTGCCGTAGCGAATGGAACCGCCATGACCGACCCTACTTACGCGCTGAAAGACGCGCTGATCCGACCCACAGCGAAGCCGCGGGCTGCCATAGTTGATCCACGGGCGCTGGGTGATCTTATGCGCGCGATGGACGAGTTCCATGGTCAGGCGGTGACACGGCTTGCACTTCAATTGCTGGCGTTGCTTGCGCCTAGACCGGGCGAGCTGCGCAATGCGAGATGGACGGAGTTCGATCTTGACGCTGCAGTGTGGTCGATCCCAGCCGACCGAATGAAAATGCGACGCCCGCATCGGGTACCCCTGGCGACACAAGCGCTCGCCTACTTGGCGCAACTGAAAGCGCTCACAGGCGCTAGTGAGTTTGTTTTCCCTTCGTTGGTCTCCTCGGCACGCGTCATGAGCGAGAATACGTTGAACACTGCCCTTCGGCGGATGGGCTTCGGGGCTAACGAAATGACGTCGCACGGTTTCAGAGCTACTTTCTCGACGCTTGCCAACGAAAGCGGGCGTTGGAACCCGGACGCGATCGAGCGTGCATTGGCGCACGTCGAGGAAAACGACACTCGCCGAGCCTACGCACGCGGCGAGCATTGGGATGAACGTGTCCGGATGGCGGAATGGTGGGCTGGCTTCCTCGACCAAGTTCGGACAGACTTAGCCACCAAGTGATTTCGGTATGGGCGACGGGCGAATGAAAGACGAAGAGGCCGAGATCCGCAAGACCCTGTACTTTCACATCCTCTTTCAGATCGCTCCGTTCCTCAATGTCTTCCCTTCAAACGACCCGCCTATGCTTGGCGAAGACTTCGCGATGTCAGCGCGCAAACTGTTCGACGCGATAAGCGCAATCCGATCCAAAGCTGTGAAGCACTTGTCGGGCATTCCGCTTGATGAGCTTTTGAACGGCTTCACTCAACGCGGACTGCCCAATACGCCGGAGCAGAAGACATGGTGCTCGCAACAGCGGGAAGATTTCATTGCGCGGATTAGAAGTTTGAGTGTTTGGCAGTTGGCCTTGCTCGACCCGAACCGCACCTTTGCGAAGTATGACTACTGGTCGAAAGCCGCCTATTTCTCCCTCGATGAGATACTTTGGCTTTCAGTTGGCCTGGAACCGTTGCCAGAGTTCATCCGGGCTGTAACCCATTCGTCGCAGGGCGCCACGCAGCGCGATCCTGTGGTCACGCACATTATGGCACAGCGTGAACTCTTCAGACGCAGTCTCGATCCGAACGACTATGGACGCCGTCAAACCGCGCAGTCCGTCCTGGACTGGGCAAACCGGGTGCAACACGATCTCCACCCGGACTTTCGCAGGATGTTGGAGGCAGTGGTGCAAAGAGAGGCCGCGCCAGACGTCGCTTTAGCTTCGACTTTAGCATCGCTGGATGCCACGCTGGTTGGAGCAGTTGAAAAGCAGGTGGCCCCGGCAAACGGCAAGCCTGATCAACGGATCGACCCTAGGGAACGCCTTGGGATGGCCAAACTCCTCGTTGCAGTCGCCATCGAACAATTCGGATACGTCCCTGACAGTAAGCGAAGCCCGATCCCCATCGAGCTTCAAGACATCGCCGCTCGACTCGGCTTAGAAATCTCGCACGACACGATTCTGAAATACCTTAGATTGGGCGCACAACATCTGCCTAACGGTTGGAGACCTCACGAGTGACTAGTCGTTTAACGAATAGATCAGACATTCTCGTTTAATTTCATGAGTTTGAATCTGCTCGGGTAGTGCGCTGCACTGTTCGGCCTCACGCTATCGATTTTTGGTCAGTTTGCCCGGACCGTATAGCACTGAGGCAACCAACAATGACCCACTCCGCTTTTCCCCGCACCGGCTTGGTCCGGCTGTCGTCCATCCTCGCCCCTGCCGGTCCGATCCCGGTTTCCAAGTCGACTTGGTGGCAGGGCGTGCGGGACGGTCGCTTTCCTAAGCCGCAGAAGCTTGGTCCGCGTACCACGGTCTGGAAGGCCGAAGACATCTTGGCCCTGTTCGAAAGGTCCGCCCGTGGCTAAGCGTCCTGATCACCGCTCCGTTCGGTCGGCCCGTTCGTACACTATTCCGGAAGTAGCTGGCGTGCTGGGCGTTTCGGTTGGTACCGTGCGTGGCTGGATCCGTTCCGGTTTGCCTGCGATGGTCACGCAGCGGCCCTTTCTCATCCTGGGCTGCGAACTGCGCGAGTTCCTTGACGCCCGGCGCTCGAAGTCCAAGGCACCGCTAAAACCTGATGAACTCTACTGTTTCACCTGCAAGGCGGCCCGCAAGCCGCTCGGTCTGATGCTCGACGCGCACGACCAGACTATGAAAACCGCGCGCCTTGAAGGGCTCTGTGAGGTCTGCGGCGGAACCTGCAATCGGATGATCAGCCGCACCCAGCTTGGTTACTTCAGGTCGATTTTCGATGTCGCAAGCAAGGACGGGTCTTCGGCTTAAAGGATACCTACACCCCCCTCTGAAACCATCACTTGTAAAGGCAGTCAGCATGGCGCGGAAACACAACGAAGAAAACGAGCGGATCAAGCGCAAGTACATGCTTTTTTTGCGCGAGGCGAAGCGGTACGATATGGCGACGGTCGACAAGGCAGCGGATGCCATTCTGCGCTTCGAGGGCAGCACGGGCGCGAAGCCGTTCAAACGCTTTCACATCGAGCAGGCCGTCGCGTTCAAGCGCCAGTTGGAGGAGGAAAAGAACGCCCGCACCGGCAAGCCGTTGTCGAAGGCCACCATTGATGGCACCTTGCGTGCGGTGAAGACGTTTGTGATCTGGTTGGCCGGACAGCCCGGATACAAGTCGCGCATTTCATACGCCGATGCCGAGTACTTCAATCTCAACGCCAAAGATTCCCGCGTGGCGCATGCCCATCGGGACGCGCCGTATCCGACAATGGAACAGTGCCACCACGCCTTTGCAATGATGCCCGAGGCGACCGAGATTGCCCGTCGCAATAAAGCGGTTTTTGCCTTTCTCATGCTGACGGGCGCACGGGACGGAGCGATTGCTTCGCTGCGCTTGAAGAGGATCGATCTCGTCCAAGCTTGCGTCTATCAGGATGCCCGCGACGTGAAGACCAAGTTCTCCAAAACCTTCACTACGTGGTTCTTGCCGGTCGAACGAGATTACCTCGATTGCTTCACCGGCTGGGTACAGCATCTCCGGCAGGATCTCTTGTTCGGGCACGATGATGCCCTCTTTCCTAAGCCCGTAATCAAGCAGGTGGACGGGGCGTTCGCCGTGACCGGTCTGTCGCGCGAGGTATACAGCAGCGCTTCGACCATTCGTGAGGTCATCAAGAACGCCTTCGTCAACGCTGGCTTGCCCGTCTTTGCGCCCCACAGTTTTCGCAAGACGCTGGTCAAGCACGGCGATCAGGTTTGCAAGACGCGTGAACAGTTCAAGGCCTGGTCGCAGAACTTGGGGCATGACTCGATAGTGACGACGATCAGTGCCTACTGCCCTGTGTCGAACGAGCGTCAAGCGGAATTGATCCGAGAATTGGCTTGAGTGTCGAGCTCGTTTCGAAGACTAGCCCATTGCTGGTGGGAATGCGGCTACCCTGAAGCTTCGGGTGAACGGCGGCTAAGGGCGGAAAGCGGTCGCTTGTTGAAACGGGAGGAATGTCCGCTTTTGACCACATCTAGCAGTTCTGGTTTTTTCTTCGGGCCGGCTCGGCAGGGGGCCAGAGGGCTAGGCCTCAAACGCAGCGCACGGCAAACAGTGACTTTAGCGCAATGGACGATCACCTTGATCCGCGGCCACCCAAGGCACGCCAAAGTGAGTTCGGCAGCATGTAAACTGCGCTGTCAGACCTTTGGATCGGGGTTTTCGGTATGGCCATCGATGACGATCACCTGCCCAGAAATCCGCGACCCGCTATCTGAGGCAAGGAACAGCGCCATAGCTGCCACATCCTCGGGGCGCGAAAAGCGGCGCAGTGAGGTTCCCTCAAGATAGGCGGTGCGGACTGCCTCCGGAGTCGTGCCCTTGACAGCGGCTTCGCGCGCGATGACGGCATCGATGCGGGGGCCTTCGACACAAGCCGGGGCCAGCACGTTGGCGCGGATGCCGAAGGGACCGGCCTCCATGGCCAAGGTCTTCATCAGTCCGTTCAGAGCCCATTTCGAAGCGACATAGGGCGCACGAAAGGGTGTGCCGAAAATACCCGATGTGGAGCCAGTGAAGAGGATGCAACCATGCCTAGCCGCCTTCATCATCGGCAGCGCACCCTGCACGGCCAGCATTGCGCCGACAAGATTTACATCGAGACAGCGGCGGAAGGAGGCAATGTCTTGATCTTCAGCCAGCGCAGTTTCTCCCGCGATCCCTGCATTGGCGCAAAGCACGTCCAGCCCGTCCCACTCCTGCAGGATCTGATCGAATAGCGCCGCCATCGCGGTGGCATCCGACACATCGACGCGGTCTCTCCGCCACCGTGCCGGGCAATCGGCAAGTGCGCCGCTGTCAACATCGGTGACCCAGACCCGCCACCCGGCATCATCAAAGCCCTGCGCCATGGCGCGGCCAATTCCGGCGGCACCGGCCGTGATCAAGACGCGACGGTCAGCCATTGGGTCTTATCCGCGTGCCGGACTTGTCGGCAAAGGCCTGCAGACGCGCGCGTGCCTCGGGTTGGGTGTTGACCACACCTGCGACGCAAGCTTCGGCATAGGCGGCATCCAGCGCTGACATGTTCTGCATGTGGCTGATTGCCGAACAGATGGCGAAGTTGGTCAGAGGCAGGTTTTCGGCACAGCGGCGTGCAAGCTGGGTCGCATGAGCAAGCGAGTCCGGAATGAGGTACTGAGCAAGGCCAAGGTCTATCGCCTCTTGTCCCTGATAGACCCGGCCGGTCAGCATCATGTCCACCAACCGCGCCTTGCCGATCAGGTTGGCAACGCGGATCGTAGCGCCGCCGCCGGTGAACAGGCCGCGCTGGCCTTCCGGAAGTGCGAAATAGGTGCTGGGATCAGCTACGCGCACATGGGCCGCCGAGGCAAGCTCCAGTCCGCCGCCCACCACCGCACCCTTGAGCGCGGCGATGACGGGCACGCCGCCGTATTCCATCTTGTTGAACGCCTCGTGCCAGCGCAGGCAGAGCTGCCAGAATTCCGCCGGGCTGCGGTCGGCCTTGTGATGCTCAACAAGGTCGAGCCCCGCGCAGAAATGCGTCCCGGCCCCAGCCAGCACGATGGCCCGCGCCCCAGCACCCATCGCGCCGGAAAACAGCGACACGAGGTCTTCGATCGTTTCCGCGTTCAGCGCGTTGCGCTTTTCGGGACGGTTCACGGTGACGATCCAGACCCCGTCTGGCTGGCGGTCCACCAGTAGGTTACTATAATTTATCGGCTTACCCATTCACATCCACCACGATCCGGCCCTGCACCCGGCCCTGGATGATCGCGGCGCTCAGGTCCGGCAGATCGGCAAGCGTGACCTGGCGGATCATCGCCTCCAGCTTCACCAATGGCAGATGGGCGGCAATCCTGTCCCAGGCACGGACCCGGTCGGCATGGGGTTTCATGACACTGTCGATGCCCAGAAGGTTCACCCCACGCAAAAGGAACGGGATGACCGAGGCCGGAAGCCCCGATCCGCCTGCAAGACCGACGGCCGCGACGGAAGCGCCGTATTTCATCTGTCCCAGTACCCGCGCAAGCATTGCCCCGCCGACTGCATCGACGCATCCGGCCCAGGTCTCGGCCTCTAGCGGGCGTTTGACGGTTTCGGCAAGTTCGGCGCGGGGAATGATCCGGCTGGCCCCAAGGTCGCGGAGATAGGTCTCGGTTTCCGGCCGGCCGGTCACAGCAGCCACCGAATAACCAAGGGACGCCAGCAGCGTGACCGCAACCGACCCCACACCGCCTGCGGCACCGGTCACCAGAACCTCGCCCTTGTCCGGGGTCAGCCCGTGATCCTCCAGCGCCTGAATGGCCAGCATCGCCGTCAGCCCCGCCGTGCCCACTGCCATGGCTTGCCGCGTGGTCAAGCCGGTTGGCAGCGGCACCAGCCAGTCGGCCTTGACGCGGGCCTTCTGGGCATAGCCTCCCCAGTGCACTTCGCCCACGCGCCAGCCAGTAAGTACCACCTTGTCCCCGGGTTTGTAGCGGGCGTCATCGCTGGCTTCGACGGTGCCGGCAAAGTCGATGCCTCCGACATGGGGGTAGTTGCGCACCAGCCCGCCGCCTGTGGCCGATAGGCAAAGGCCGTCTTTGTAGTTAAGGGTCGAAAATTGGACTGCGACAGTGACTTCACCTTGCGGCAGATCGTCAGTGTCCAACTGTCTGAGCACGGCATTTGCTTGACCTTCGACGTCCCTTTCGAGGACGAGGGCACGGAACATGGGTATCTCCTTCTGTGTGGGTCAGTTCGGACCGTGCCAGTTGATCTGGCAGATCTCGGCCGAACGGCCATCGAAATCCCAAACCCGACCATAGGCTCGAACGCGGCCCTTGCCCGCCTGGGCGATGGTGATATCGGGGCCCATCCAGTAGCCGGTGTTTGATACGACAACTTCCTGATCGGGATTGGCGCCAGTGATCGGCGTCACCTCGCCTTGGATCTTCTTGCCAACTATCAGACGGCGGGTCTTGCCTTCGGTTGTGTATTCGACGGGCGCGCGTTCGGCGCCAAGGAATTCAGAGACCATGATCGAAAAGAGGCCGGTCGTGCCACGCACCTTGCCGGAGAAGATCTTGATCAGTCCGTCATGGGCGGCATCTGAGGCGCGTTCGTCGATATAGGCGGCGGCCTTCCAGTTGCCGCGCCCCATGTTACCCGGAATATCCATGAGCAGCCCGACATTCAGCCCGGAAAGGCTTTCTCCGTCGAAATGACCCTCGTCGATCCGCACCCCGACCCAGGCCTGACAGTAGCCTTCCGTCGGGGGGTGCTTGCCCAGAGACACAACGCAGGGGCAGAAGACCGTGCAATTGCAGTTCAGGATCAGCTCACCCTTGATCGACCACTCGGGGAGTTTCGCAGCCATGATCGTTCCTTTCAGGACATGAGGGCCGCGAGCGCAGTCGCGCCCGCAGCCATGACAAGAAGATAGCCGGCAGGTCGTGTCAGGACGCGGCCGATGTCAGGGAGTTTTTCCATGATCATGAAGAGCGTTGCCGCCCCCATCCAGATCAGGTTCATCGTCCCGCCGACAAAGGCCAGCGCCATCAGCGCCCAGCAGCAGCCGAAGCAAAGCAAGCCAAGCTCAAGCCCTATGCGGAAGGCTCGCATGGAACCCGGGGCCCAGCGTTCCATGAAGAAGGTCAGGGGCATGCGGCATTTGGCAAGGCAGGCGGCCTTGAGATGGGTGAACTGGTACAGGCCTGCGAGCAGCAACAGACCGGTGGAAAGCCAGAGGGACAGGCTTGACCCGTCGGGGGCAACCATCCCCGCTTTGACCAGCGCCATCTGGCCAAGTGCGCCGATAATCGCGCCCACCGTCCAGACGAGCGCATATCCTGCAACCAGAGCCACCGCATCGATGGATCGGGTGGCCCCTGCGGCCTTGAGGTTCAAGAAACTCTGCAAGGCCGGCACGAAGGTCGGCAGCATCATGGCTGCCGACATGAGAAGCCACATGGCGAACAGGCTGCCAAGATCGGCTGAAGCCGCTCCCATGCAAAGAGCCTCCCACAAGCCTGAAGGCACCCCGGCAAGAGGCGATGTGACGACCATCGCGAACAGTCCCGCCCACGCGGCGATGACCACCGAGAAGAACCCCAGCCAAAGAACCCCGGCAGGATTGAAGCCGGCTGACAGCCTCGTGGCGCGGTTCGCCAGCCTCAATGGATTCTGACCCCCTGTCGGATCAATTCGCGCTGGACAGCGTCCAAATCCACCGTGTCCACATCACGGTTGGACTTCACGGCTTGCGCCGCAGCGACGCCCGCACCCTGTCCGGCTACGGCGCAGCAGGCCATGTTGCGGGTCGCGGCATGGGCGACCGTGTCGCCGCCGATGGCACGACCTGCGACCAGCAACCCCTTCACGCCCTTGGGCAGCATGGATCGATAGGGAATGTGCATATAGCGCCCCGTGGTCGGGATGATCAGGATGCCGTAGCCGTCGATGAACTCCGGATAGATGCCGATGGTATCCTCGAACCGGCCCTCATACCGCACATCCGCCTCGGTCATGTTGTAGATGGCGTCGATCTTGCGGGTATCCCGGATGCCGATGGTCATGCCGAAATTTCGCAGCCGCACGCCCTTGCACCCTGGCATGAAGCGCCGCAGCGCCTCGATGGCCAGAATCGCCTGCTTGCGGCCCTCGACCTCTCCCCGCGTCATGCTGTCGGGATCGGTGCCATCGACCCCCGCCAGATGCACGAGGTTCATGTAGGTCAATTCGCCCGTGTCATGCATCGCGCCCCAGGTGCCCGCGATGGTGTTCAGGTGCTTGGGGATGATCCCTTCCTCGATGGCCTTTGCGAAAGGCTTCTTCAGGAAGGGCGAGAACATGTCATCCTCTTTCCCGTCCGTCTCGACCGTCCATTCGCCGGTGGACCAGTCCTTGTAGGTCTGCGGATCGGCCTTCACCTCGGCCATGAACTCGGCCTTGTTGACGCCTGCGAGGTGGAACATTACCGAAGCCGCCTGCATGTGCTCACCTGGCGTTTTGGGCGCGGGCGCACCGCAGCGCACGGCCACATCGGCATCGCCGGTGGCGTCGATCACGACCTTTGCAAGGATCGCCTCGCGCCCGGCCTTGGATTCGACGATGATCCCGGAGATGCGGTCGCCCTCCATTACAGGGGCGACAAAGGTGCGGTGCATCATGCCATGAATGCCCGCCTCTTCCACCAGACGGTCGGCCACCAGCTTGAAGCCTTCACTGTCCAGTTCATAGGAAAGCGACTGGCTTTCGGGCACGGCGGCCCCCATGGCCTTTGCCCGGTCCTCGAACTCGCGGCCGATACCGTTCGCCTCGACCGTCGCCTCGTGGCGATACCAGGCCAGACCCTCGACCCCGACGACGGTGATATTGCCGCCATAGCAGCCAAAGCGCTCAACCATCGTGACCTCGACGCCCGCGCGGGCAGCAGCCAGGGCAGCGGCAAGGCCACCGGGGCCTGAGCCGACCACCAGCACTTCGGTGCGGCGGATGACGGGGACGTGGCGGGCGGGTTCGGTGATGAAGTCTTTCATGGTCTCACAGGAAGGGAAGGTCAGTCAGAGTGCCGGGCTGCATCATGCCGCCGATCCGGGCATCAACGTGGTCGCCGATGGCGCAAGCAGCGTCGATCAGCGCAAAGCCGATGTTCTTCTGCAGCCGGTAGGAGAAGATGCAGTTCGTCAGATCGCCCACCTTGCGGCCGTCCTTGAAGACCGGGTTCCACAGAAAACCGGGCTTCACCGGATCGCCCGCATCCAGAACGATGCCTAGCGAATGCCGTTTTGGCCCTTCGCCGGCGACGCGGCGTAGGGCTTGGATGCCGATGGTGTCATCAGGAACCTGCAGGTCAACATACTTGCCCATCCGGACCTCGAATGGGTTCGTCGCGCCGTCTGTATCCCCGCCATAGGAAATCAGTCCCGACTCCACCCGCTCGCACCAGTTCGGCCCGCCCGGACCGATGCCCCAGGGCTGGCCCGCCTCGCGGAAGACGTTCCACAGCTCTGTCCCCTTGGTTCCGTCGCGCAGGTAGATCTCGAACCCGCCCTGTTTCGACCAGCCGGACCTTTGCACGACAACCGGGATGCCGTTGATGGCCGTCTCGCGGAACCAGAAATACTTCACGTCCCGCACCCAGTCGCCGCAGACATGGGCCACAACATCCTCGGCCTTCGGCCCTTGAATGGCCATAGGCGAGACGTCGGGTTCGCTGACCTCGACGTTCAACCCCCTCTCGGCGGCGATGGCCGCAGCCCAGAACCAGATGTTGCTGTCAGCAATCGACAGCCAGTAGACGTCATCTGCCAGCTTCAGGCAGATCGGATCGTTGATGAGAACGCCCTGATGATTGCAAAGGGGAACGTATTTCCCTTGCCCGACCTTCTGCTTCGAGAGATCGCGAGGCGACAGGATCTGCGCCAGCCTGCCGGCGTCCCGGCCCTTCAACTGGACCTGCCGCTCCACCGCGACATCCCATTGGCTGACCGCGTTGATCAGTCGCCAGTATTCGGCCTCGGGGTGGCCAAAGGACGTCGGCATCAGCATGTGGTTGTAGGTTGTGAAGTTCGTCACACCTTCCTTCACCGTCGCCTCGTAGAAGGGCGAGGGGCGCAGGCGGGCAGATGGGGTAATGCCAAACAAGACTTTCTCCGAAGATCAGAAGGCTTTGAGCGCGCGCGCCGCAGCAATGAGGGCTTCATGCGCCTCGTCGCTCACATCGACGTTGAAGCTGTCGCGACCCAGGACGACGATTACCATGCCATTCGGCAGTGCAAGGACATCATTGCCCCCTGCACCGGCCATGTAGGGCACGATGGGTGCAGCGCCGATGTGGCGCCAGAAGGCAAGGCCGTAGTCGGCGTCAGCAAAAAGGCTCGCCACCATTTCCGGGTGCAGGATCTGGGTGCCGTCCGGTCCCTTGCCGCCATTCGCGACCAGCGCCCCCGCTTTTGCGAGAATGTCGATCGTCGGCAACACCCCCCAGGCCGATAGGGGAAGACCCGGTGCGCCCGATGCGGTGTAACCCGTTCCCGTTGCGAAATGCTTGGCTCCGATGGGATCATAGACCTCGGACTGCAGCATGCTGAGGATCGTTGCCCCGTCACCCTCTTTCGACTTCAGTAACCGCTCCATCGCCAATGTGGCGATCCACATGTCCTGATCGATGTAGACCATCTTCTCGCCCGGCCCCGAGACCTCGGGGTTCGGAGCGACGTTGAAGTAGTACCGGATCTGGTCGGCAAGGTCGTAGGAGTAGGACCACTGATAGGTGTTCAGGTTCTCGGCCGCCCAGTTCGGATCATATCCCGTCGCCCCCATGCCGGTTGCCATGTTCAACGCATGGCGGATGGTGACACCCTGCCAGCGTGCGCGAGCGGCATCATCCAGGTAGTCGAATTCCTCACCTTCGGTGAAATGGCTGACCAGGGTCGTGTCCAGAAATTCCGGCCCGTACTTCTGGGCAAGCCGCATGGCCGCCAGCCCCGGGATGAGGGATTTGGTCGCCGACCAGACACCCACCCGCATGTCGCGCGGATAGGGGTGGGGCCCAAATGGCGTCTCGACCGGATCCATGTAGAGCGTGCCATCCATCAGAACGGACAGAGCGAGTGTGCCCTTCGGGTCAAGCAGGGCGCGCGCATTGGCGAAGCCCTCGCCGAGGTCGGCAAGTGGTGCTGTCTTGGGCAAGGCGGCGCGTTCGGCCGTGAGGTTTGCTGCAAGCGCCTCGGTATCAGCTGCAGCCGGGGCGACGGTGGCCGGAACTTCCGCCCAGGCGGTCACGTCGAAATCGGGATCCCAGAACAGGAAGCCGCCCGCAGACACTGAAGAGAACTGGACGCGAAGCGGCGTCACTTCGCTTCCCTTGTAGTCAAAGCTCGCCAGCCCGAGCCAAGCCTCCCCCTCGTAGGAGTGGGCAAGGCTGATCGGAAAACTCGCGCGCGACCAACCATCTTCGGTCGCCCAGGCGCGGCCGGGGCCCGGAATCATTTCCCAGAAGCTTGCTGTCCGCGTGGCGACCGGATTGCGGATCAATCCGCGTTCGGCCGGGATCACATCGCCGCTTTCGGTGACGACGATCTCAAGGGGAAGGCCGGGAAACAGGGTCGTGTCCAGTTCCATCAGCGGCACCGCGCCGGTCGGGTCCTGGGCTGCCAGAAAATCGAACACGCCCCACCAGGCCCATGGAAACTGAACGAACTTGTCGGCAGGGGTCGCCTCGACGGTCATTTGCGTCGTTGCAAGGTTCAACCGCGCGGCAAACGGCTCGCCAGCGGCGGCACCTTCAGGAAGGGTAAAGGCCGCCGTCGCTGTCCATTCCGGGGCTTCGGCGTTGGCGATGCCCGCAACGGCCAGGATGCCCAAGGTTGCAGCACTGGCGATCTGTTTCATGGAAACTGACATCTGATGCCTCTCCTCTGCTCGAAAAACCCCTGCCGACTGGAGTCACGCCCAGTCGGCAGGAAGGTGTGCCAGATCAACTGACAGGGAGTGCAAGCCGATCACGGTCTGCACTCCGCCAAGTTGCGGCAATCTTGGTCCCGGATTCAAACAACCGGTTTTCACGCTGAGGCCCCGATTTCGTCATGCAGCAGCTCATGCGATCTCAAAGAGACCGGCGGCACCCATGCCACCACCAACGCACATGGTGACAACGGTCTGCGATGCCCCGCGGCGGCGACCTTCGACCAAGGCATGTCCGGCAAGGCGAACTCCGGTCATCCCGTAGGGATGGCCGAGCGAGATGGCGCCGCCATCAACATTGACACGGTCAAGATCAAGGCCAAGTTCTTGCATGCAAGGCAGCGCCTGCGCGGCAAAGGCTTCGTTCAGCTCCCACAGGTCTATGTCGGCGATGCGATGTCCCGTACGCTGCATCAGGCGCGGGACCGCGTGGATCGGACCGATGCCCATATGCTCGGGCGGACAGCCCGCCACGGCCATCATGCGGAAGGCTCCAAGGATTGGCAGGTTGCGACGTTCGGCGGTCCGACGTTCCATCAGGACCATGGCTGCCGCCCCATCTGACAACTGGCTGGCATTGCCGGCCGTCACAACGCCGCCTTCGCGCACAGGTTTTAGCGCAGCAAGCCCGTCGGCAGTGGTCTGCGGGCGGTTTCCCTCGTCCTTGGTCAGCATGAGCTCTTCCAAGCGAACCTCGCCGGTGGCCTTATCCTTGATCAGTTTCGTCGCCGTGACCGCCACGATCTCGGCATCAAACCGGCCTGCGGCCTGCGCCGCCGCAACGCGCTGCTGCGACCGAAGCGCGAATTCATCCTGCGCCTCCCGGCTGACGCCCCACACCTTTGCGACCGCTTCTGCCGTATCGAGCATGGGTAGGTAGGCCAAGGGCTGGTGGCCGGTCACACTCGGATCAAGGTCGCGGAAGGCCCAGTCAAAGTAGGGGGACTGGATGGCCGAGATGTTATCTTGCCCCACCGCGATCACGACATCCATCCCGCCCTGCACGATAGACTGCGCCGCGATGGCAATGGCTTGCAGTCCCGAGGCACATTGACGATCCACGGTCTGGCCCGAAACGCTGACCGGAAGTCCTGCGGCAAGGGCGGCAAGGCGGCCAAGGTTCATCGCGGCGGTGCCGGCGGTCAGAACGCTGCCCATGACCAGATCCTCTACCTCACCCGGGTCAATCCCGGCCCGGCTGATCGCGGCCGAAATGGCATGGGCGGCAAGCGTCGGGGACTTGATGTTGTTCAGACTGCCCTTGAAGGCCAGCCCAATGGGCGTGCGGGCGTAGGATACGATGACGGCTTCCCGCATCAGGCGATCTCTCCGGTTTCCAGCATCTGGCGGATGCGTTTCTTGTCGATCTTTCCAACAGATGTGCGGGGCAGTGCCGCTACCCGGCAGATCCGGTCAGGTGCCGCCCATCTGGGCAATTCACCCCTGTCGATTGCCGCACCGATCTGATGGCGGATACCGGCATCCACCGTGTCCGAAGGCTCGGCCACCATCACCAAAACGGGCCGCTCCCCCCAACGGGGTTCTGGAACCCCGACGGCGGCCACCTCAACCAGTCCCGGCACGGTGGAAGCAAGGTTTTCAAGTTTCAGCGACGACACCCATTCGCCGCCTGACTTGATGACGTCCTTCAGTCGGTCGGTGATGCGCAAGGTGCCATCCGGTGACAGGTGCCCGACATCGCCGGTGTGCAGCCAGCCGCCCTGCCAGAGATCGGCGCTTGCGCTGTCGTTCTTGAGATAGCCTTGCGTGAGCCACGGCGCACGGGCGATGACTTCACCAGTGGTCGCGCCGTCCTTCGGGACATCGGCCATCTCAGGGTCAACCACCCGAACCTCGACCAAGGGCGAGGGGCGTCCGGTTGCCGTGCGGAGGGTCACGTCATCGCTGCACTGGCTGGCCAGCATGTCGGCATGGGTGACGAAGGGACAGGTTTCGGACATGCCATAGGCGGCATGCACGTCGATGCCCTGCGCGCGTGCCTGACGGGCAAGCCCTTCGGACAGGGCAGAGCCGCCAATCAGCACCTTCCAGCGCGACAGGTCGGTGCTGGCCGCTTCGGGCACGCCAAGAACCATCGACAGGACCGTCGGCACGCAATGCGAAAATGTGACGCCATGGTCCCGGATCAACACCAACAGCCGTGCGGGATCGTAGCGGCCAGGATAGACCTGCTTCAGCCCAAGGAAGGTGGCGACATAGGGAAATCCCCAGCCATGGACGTGGAACAGGGGCGTGATCGGCATGTAGACGTCATCCCGCTTCAGCCCGCCTTTCCCCGGAATCGTGCCAAGGTCGGCCGCCACGGCAAGCGTGTGCAGGACCAGCTGGCGATGGGAATAGCTGACCCCCTTGGGATCGCCCGTCGTACCTGTGGTGTAGAAAAGGGTCGCCCTTGTGTCTTCAGTCAGCAGCGGAAAAGTGAAGCTGGACGGATGCTGCGCGATCAGCGCCTCGAACTCTCCGGTGAAACCCTCGGGCACCACGGCATCTGGCCGGTCCGTCAGCAGGACCAGCAACACCGGCCGTTCGACCCGGGGCAGTAGCGGCAAGAGGATGGGCAGGAAATCCTCGTGGCAGAGGATCGCGTCATCTTCCGCGTGGTTGATCGTGTAGAGGATCTGCTCTGAAGACAGGCGAATGTTGATCGTGTGCAGCGTCGCCCCGACCATAGGGATGGCGAAGAAACACTCCAGATAGCGCGGGGTGTCCCAGTCCATCACGGCGACGGTCTTCCCCGCGCCAAGTCCCTGTGCGACCAGTAGTGCGCCTAGACGGGCTACCCGTTCATGCAACGCCCGGTAGCTCCACGACTGACCACTTCCGTCGATGATAGCCTGATCCAGATTGCGACCGGCCGGAGCATGCAGGAGCTGCCGGATGTTCAGGGCGAAGTGTGGGTCCATAAGTGGCTCTTTCGACTGTCGCTGCAGAGTAGCGCCATCGAGCCCAACTTACACATGACGAAAAAAGGGGCTAAGCTTCGCCCACGACGCGACCTGCGTCGCTTTTGGGCTGAGATTCCGTCGGAAACACGCTAGTTGCTCTTGAAGTTGGGAGGTCGCCGCGATGGGACATCAGATGCCACCCCTACCGTGGCTGCGCGCGTTCGAGGCCTCTGCGCGGCATCTCAGTTTCACGAACGCAGCGTCTGAACTCAACCTGACGCAGGCGGCCATTTCAAAGCAGGTCAAACTGCTGGAGCATTACCTGCGCGAGCCGCTCTTTGAACGTCTGCCACGCAGCCTGACCCTGACCAAGGCAGGAGCAGCCTACCTGCCCAAGGTAAATGATGCCTTCGAACGATTGGCGGCAGGAACGCTCGAAGTCTTTGGCGGGCGTCGCATGGGCATCCTGTCTGTTCGTGCGCCAGTTGGCTATGCGATCACCTGGCTTGCAGCCCGCCTTCCGCGGTTCATAGCCGCGCATCCGAAGACCCAAGTCCGCATCGTGTCTTCTGTCTGGGCTGACGACTACGACAGCGAGACATTCGACCTCGACATTCGCTATGGCTTTGGAAAGTGGACCGGGTTCGATGCGGATAGGTTGACGTGGGAAAGGCTTATCCCGATGTGCCTCCCCGAAATCGCTGCGCGGATGGCATCGCCCGACGATCTGTCGAAAGAGAGACTGCTGCACGTCCTGGGCTATCAGGAAGGCTGGGCAGCCTGGCTGGCAGCAGCAGGGACGACCCATGTCGATCCGGGATCGGGGCTTTGGTTCGATACGACCCCGATGGTGCTGGAAGTCGCGGCCCAGGGCGGGGGCGTGGCGCTTGGTCGGTCGTCGATGCTGGAACGTGAACTTGCTTCGGGTCGGCTGGTCCGGCCTTTCGATCTTGAACTTCCGATCGAGGAAGGATTCTTCCTCGTGGCCCCGGAAAAGGGCGCGCGGCACCCGGATGCCGCGATTTTTCGGGACTGGATGCTGGCAGAGGCTCTGGCCGCCAAGAGGCCTTGATTACCGCGCCCGCAGCCTGACGCCCGCGTCCAGACGGATCACCTCACCGTTTAGCATCGGGTTGCGGATCATCGAGAGGCAGAGATCAGCGAAGTCATCTGGCTCGCCAAACCGACGGGGAAAGATCGCGTCACTGGTGATAGCCTCGACCACCTCAGGCGGCACTTCTGCTGCCATGGGCGTGTGGAAAAGGCCTGGCGCTATAGCCAGCACGCGAACCCCTTTGGCCGCGAATTCCCGCGCGGCCTGGATGGTCATGGCTGCAATCGCACCTTTCGAGGCGACGTAGGCGCCCTGGCCGATCTGCCCCTCGAAAGCGGTGATCGAAGATGTGTTGACGATGACGCCGCGCTCACCGTCCGGGTCGAGCGGATTTAGCGTCATCATCCGGGCAGCAGCTTTTGTCATTACGCTGACTGTGCCCAGGAGGTTGACGCCGATCACCTGAGAAAACCGGGCCATGTCCACCGGCCCCTCACGCCCAACGAGCCGCATCGAGCCTGCTATTCCAGCACAATTCACGACGATCCGCGACACGCCATGCGCGGCCTCGGCTGCATCCAGCGCAGCGCTAACCGACCCCTCGTCGGTCACGTTGCAGGCAATCGGCAGGACGCCCTCGCTTGCCGCGCCCAGCCGCAGGTCAAGGGCCGCGACCTTGGCACCTGCGGCCGCCAAAGCCTGCGCCGTGGCAAGGCCCAGGCCCGACGCCCCGCCGGTTACAAGCGCGGCGATCCCGGCAAGATCACGCATTTTCGCCCCGCGCGGCGAGCAGGCGGCTCAGCCAGTCCGGGTCCATTTCGGGCACGGAGGAGAGAAGAAGGTTTGTGTAGTCTTCCTTAGGTTCAGCAAAGAGCGCGGCCTTGGGCCCGCGTTCGACAACAGTGCCGTGCTGCATCACCACCACCTCGTCGGCGATGGATTTCACCGTGGCAAGGTCATGGGTGATGAAGATGTAAGCCAGGTTCAATTCGCTTTGCAGCCGGTCGAGCAGCTTCAGGATGCCTTCCTGCACGATCTGGTCCAAGGCGCTTGTCACCTCGTCGCAGATGATGAGTTGCGGTTCGGCAGCCAGCGCACGGGCAATGCCGATGCGCTGTTTCTGTCCGCCGGAAAGCTCGCTGGGCAAGCGGTCGATATACTTGGCAGGCTCCAGTTCGATCAGCACCAGAAGGTCCCGGATGCGGGATTCCAGCGCCTTTCCCTTCAGGCCCAGATACATCTCGGCGGGACGCCCGATAAGCTCGCGCAGGCGGAGTTTCGGGTTCAGCGCGGTGTCGGCCATCTGGTAGATCATCTGGCACTGGCGCAACTCGTCGCGTGAGCGGGCCTTGAAACTGGGAGGCAAGGGCTTGCCATTGAACAGCACTTCGCCCCTGCGTGGGGGCAGAAGGCCAGTGATGACGCGCGCCGTCGTGGACTTGCCCGATCCGCTTTCGCCCACTACCGCCACGGTGCGGCGGGCGTGGATGTCAAAGCTGACATCCTGCAGCACATCAACCGCCCCATAGCCGGCCGTCACGCTGCGCACCGAAACAACCGGGGTTCCGGTCGCGGGCGGCTGCTCGGCGCGGGCAAAGCTGCGCACGGCCCAAAGGCTGCGCGTATAGTCCTCACGCGGGGCGGCGAGCATCGACCGGGTATCTGCCTCTTCCACCTCGTCGCCCCGCAAGAGCACCTTGATGCGGTCGGCCATCTGGGCCACCACGGCCAGGTCATGCGTAATGTAGATCGCCGCCGTTCCGAACTGGCGCACGATGTCGCGGATCGCGGCCAGCACCTCGATCTGGGTAGTCACGTCCAGCGCGGTGGTGGGTTCGTCGAAGATGATGAGGTCAGGCCGGCAGGCCATCGCCATCGCTGTCATCGCCCGTTGCAACTGCCCGCCCGACACCTGATGCGGATAGCGGAACCCGATCTCCTCGGGGTTGGGCAGGCGCATGCGGCGGTAAAGCTCGACCGCGTCGGCCTCGGCCTCTTCGCGAGGCATGACACCGTGCACGACAGGCCCTTCGCAATACTGGTCGATCAGCTTGTGCGCAGGATTGAAGCTGGCCGCCGCCGATTGCGCGACATAGGCGATACGCTTGCCGCGCAGGCCCCTGCGTGTTGCTTCAGGTGCTGTTCGAAGGTCGATGCCGTCAAAGTCGATCGTCCCGCCCGAGATGCGGCAACCGTCGCGGGCAAACCCCATCGCGGCAAGGCCCAGCGTCGACTTGCCCGCCCCGGATTCGCCGATCAAGCCCAGAACCTCGCCCCTGTGCAGGGTCAGGTCCACGCCCTTGACGATCGGGTGCCAGGCATCGCCCGAGCGTCCCTCGATCTTCAGATCCCTGATGGTCAGAAGCACCTGTTCGTCCATGGGACTATTCCTTCAACCCGCTGGCGCGGTGTAACTGCCAGTCCACCACGAAGTTCACCGCCACCGTCAGCAAGGCGATGGCCCCGGCAGGCAGAAGCGGCGTGATGTCGCCAAAGGTGATCAGCGTTGCATTCTCGCGCACCATCGACCCCCAGTCGGCAGTGGGCGGCTTGATGCCAAGGCCCAGGAACGACAGCGCCGAGATCGACAGGAACACAAAGCAGAAGCGCAGGCCGAACTCGGCCACCAAAGGCGCCATCGCGTTCGGCAGAATCTCGCGCCGGATCAGACGCCACATGCCTTCACCGCGCAGACGGGCGGCCTCGATATAGTCCATCACCACAATGCCTTGGGCAACCGACCGCGCCAGACGGTAGACACGGGTGGCATCGACTGCGGCGATGACAAGAATCAGCGTCAGCACCGAGGTGCCGAAGATCGTCAGAAGAAGAAGCGAGAAGATCAGCGCCGGAATCGCCATCAGCGCATCGACAAAGCGCGACATCCACTGGTCCAGCCAGCCGCCGACCAGTGCCGCCCAGATGCCGAGGACCGACCCGACCACGAAGGCCAGCGCCGTGGTGGCAAAGGCGATCCCCACGGTGTTGCGCGCGCCATAGATCAGGCGGGTCAGCATGTCGCGACCCAGCTTGTCGGTGCCGAGGTAATGGGGTGCTGCCCAGGGCAGATAGGCATCGCCCAGAACCTCACCCTCGCCGAAGGGGGCGATGACCGGGGCCAGAATGGCCACAGCGACATAAAGCAGGATCACAGCCAGCCCGAACGAGGCCGTCAGCGGCATGTCGCGGAACATGGGTTTGTGATGGGCCGGGGCCACCGCCTGCAACCCGGCGCGCGCGGCAAATCCGATGATGAAGAACAGGCCAACTCCGACGAGGATGGAAATCAAGACTGTCACGGCCCTACTTCCTGTGCATCAGGCGCGGGTTTGTGATCGTCGAGAGCACATCCGCGAGAAGGTTGAGCAGGACGTAGGCCGCCGCAAAGATCAGCGCGATGGCTTGCACCACGGCGATGTCGCGGTTGGTTACCGCGTCGATCATCAACTGGCCAAGACCCGGGTAGACAAAGACCACCTCGACCACCACGACCCCGGTGATCAGGTAGGCCAGGTTCAGCGCCACCACGTTGATGATCGGCGCCAGCGCGTTCGGAACCGCGTGGCGCAATACCACCCGCATCGGCGACATGCCCTTCAGCCGCGCCATCTCGATGTAGGGGCTGGCAAGAAGGTTGATGATCGCGGCCCGCGTCATCCGCATCATGTGGGCCGTCACGACAAGCGTCAGCGTCAGGGCAGGCAGGAACGCCATGTAAAGCATATCGCCCGTCGTCGTTGCCCCGGTGATGCGCACCATCGACGGGAAGAGGCCCGACTGCGCCAGCCACAGGATCAGGATGTACGCCACGAAGAATTCGGGGAAGGAGATCGCCGTCAGCGCAACCGCGTTCGATGCCCGGTCGAAGATCGAGTTGCGCCAGAGCGCTGCCAGCACGCCAAGGATCAAGGAGATCGGCACGGCAAGTGCTGCGGCGTAAAGGGCCAGAAACAGCGTGTTGCCCAACCGCGCGCCAACCAGTTCCGAGATCGGTTTCTGCGTCGCCATCGACACGCCAAAGTCGCCGTGCAGCACGCCAGTCAGCCAGTCCCAGTATCGGACCGGCGCCGGATCGTTGAGGCCCAACTGTTCGCGCAGCGCGGCGAGGGTTTCCTCGGTTGCCGACTGGCCCAGCAACTCGCGTGCAAGGTCGCCCGGCAAAAGCTCGGTCGCGCCGAAGATCACGATTGAAATGATGAACAGGGTCAGCACGCCCAGAAGCAGCCGCTGCCCGATCATGCGCCAGATATCGCCCATCCTATCCCCCCATCACTGCGGAACACGCGGTCTTTTTCGCCGCTGGATCCACATGCGCAACGCCCCCGGCAAATCGCTCTGCCGGGGGCGCCTTTCAGTTCTGGATCAGGCGAACCACCACCGTTCGACGCTGCGGAAGCCGTCAAGGTTCCAGTTCTTGGCGATCACCTCAGGGGTGGCGATGCTGTTGGCAACGGCCATCACGTAGTTGTTGTACATCGGGATGATCGTCGAGCCCTCGAAGGACACGAGTTGCTGCATCTCGTAGTACATCTCGCGGCGCTTGGCCTCGTCAAGCTCGGCGCGCGCGGCGACGAGAAGTTCGTCGAAGCGGCCATTGCCCCAGAAGCTCTCGTTCCAGGCTGCACCGGTGGTGTAGGCCGTGGTGAACATCTGGTCTTCAACCGGACGGCCGCCCCAATAGCTGGCGCAGAACGGCGCCTTCATCCAGACATTGTCCCAGTAGCCATCATCCGGCACCCGGTCTACGGTAATGGTGATGCCCGCAGCTGCGGCCTTCTCGCTCATCAGGACGGCGGCATCGACCGCGCCAGAGAAGGCGGCGTTGGCAGCTGAAAGCGAGACCTCCAGCGTGTCCATTCCGGCTTCCTTGAGGTAGAATTTCGCCTTGTCGGGGTCGTAGGTCTTGGCTTCCATCTCGGCATTGAAATAGCGGTTCGCCGGGCCGATCGGATTGTCGTTCGATACCGTGCCGTGGCCGGCCAGGATCTTGTCGACCAGTTCCTGCCGGTCGAAGGCATACTTCAGCGCAAGGCGCACGTTATTGTCAGTGAACGGCGCGACGCGCGCGTCCATCGGGAAGCAGTAATGCGCGTTGCCCGCGATCGACAGGATCTTCGCCACGCCCCGGCTTTCCAGAAGCGAAATCGATGCCGGATCGACCTGGTCGATCGCGTCCACTTCGCCGGTCATCAGCGCGTTGAGGCGTGCCGCCGGGTCCAGGATCGCCAGAAGCACGATCTGGTCGAAATGCGCCCGGTCAGACTTCCAGTAGTTCGGGTTGCGGTTCAGCGTCGCCTGCACGCCCGGCTCGAAGCTCTCGACGATATAGCCGCCGCAGCCGTCGGTCGAGGCCGGGTCGATCTTGCCGTCCATGCTGGGCATGATCGGCAGGTGGTAGTCCGACATGAGATAGGGGAAGTCGGCGTTCGCCCCATTGAGCGTGATCACCACGTTCTGGCCGTCGACCTTGATGTCGGTGACCGGATCGAAGAAGGTCTTCACCGCCGAGGTCGACGCATCGCCGCGGTGATGGTTGAGCGAGGCCACCACGTCATCGGGGGTCATCGTCTTGCCGGAGTGGTAGGTCACCCCCTGACGGATCGCGAAGGACCAGGTCACGGCATCGGCCGAGGTCCAGCTTTCGGCAAGCTCGGGCTGCAGGTTGCCGTCGGCGGCAACCTCGATCAGGTAGTTGTGCCGTGCAGCAGCAAAGACCTGCACGTAAAGATGTTCCCAGAGACCCGGATCATAGGTGTCGGTCGACGAGCCGTGGCCGATGCCTACCCGGAACACGCCGCCCTTCTTGGGCTCTGCGCGGGCCATCGATGCCATGCCAGCCGGCAGGATCAGCCCCGCCGCCGTCATGGCCATTCCGCTCTTCAGCATGCCGCGCCGGGTCATCCCGTGCGGATTCTTCGTGTTCGTCATGGTTTTCCTCCCTTGTGATAGAGCGCGCCATAGGCGCTTGGTCTGAAGCTCTCGACGGCGGCTTCGGTATAGGTGGCACGGTCGAGCCATGCGGGGCTTATGTCAACTCCCCATCCAGGCGCGTCGGTTACGGTGACATGGCCGTCCACGACCTCGAAGGGTCGACCAAGGAAAAGACCGCGTTGCCACGGGTAGTAATCATCGCCCTCGATCGACAGTTCGAGGTACTTCCCCGCATTCGGAATCCCGGCCATCAGATGCATCGTGCAGATCGTGACGAGCGAAAGATTGGCCGCATGTGGCGTGCAAGGCAGTCCGGCTGCCGCAGCCATCCGCGCGACCTCCAGCGTGCGCGCAAGGCCCCCCATATACATGATGTCGGGCTGGACGATATCGACGGCGCACATGTCGATCATGCGCTTCCACGTTGCCATGTCCCAATCCTGCTCCCCACCCGTCACATCCAGGACTAGGGCGGCCGTCACCTGGCGTGTGGCGTCAAGGTCCCAGTATGGCACTGGTTCTTCGAAATGGCCGACGCCGTGGTCTTCCAGACTCTTGCCCACCTCGATGGCACGCGCCACCGAAAAACCGGAGTTCGCGTCGACCAGTTTCTCCACCTTGTCGCCAAGGGCGCGCGAGACCACGGGAATGATCTCTTCGGTCCGGCCGGGCCATTCATCGATGTCTTCACCGCACTCTGCCCCGATCCGCCACTTGGCAGCAGTAAAGCCCTTTTCAGCGCAAAGCCGATCAAGTCGTTCGGCCTCATCATTCGCCGAAATGTTGCGCTTCATTGAACTGGCATAGGCACGCACACGCCCTGGAATACCGCCGATCAGGCTGGCAATCGGCTTGCCTGCACGTCTCCCCGCCAAGTCCCACAAAGCTGTGTCCAGACCAGCAAGCGCACGGGCCCGATAGCTTCCAGGATACTTGTGCTCGCGCCGCTCGATCAGGTGAACAAGCCCCGCAATGTCACTGCTGTCGGCACCCAGAGCCCAAGGAACGACCTGCCGGTGAAAAACCCGTGCCGTTATGTCAGCGTTGTAGGTGGAAGTCTGCCCCCAACCGACGACCCCGTCCTCTGCCGTCACACGCACGAAACAGACAAACTCATTGTGGAAGGTCTCTAGTCGAACAATGCGATCCATCCGGCCCCTTCGGTGTCGTCCGCAAGTTGGCTGCTCCCACAAGGTCACGCGCGCAGGTTCAGTTCGCAAACGACAAAAGATTGGCCATTGGCCCTATGGGAGTTGGGCAGCGAATAGACGAGGATGTAAGCGTACTGTCTTGCCGCACTGCTGCGGGCTCATGGTCCCGAATGGTGACCGCCGATGACGGTGGGCGCCAATCTGCAGGCGTGCCGCGGCGGACAAGAGGACTTGTTCCAGTGGCCGGTATCCTCGGCATCGTTTTCAAGTGGCTCCAAGACCATGCCAGCAAGGATCGGGGCGCACCGACCGGTTTCTCGCGCGAGGGTCTGGCAGAGACCGTCAACCTGTCGCGCAGCTCTGCCGGAAAGCTACTGCAGGCTTTTGCCACGCGGAGGATAGTCGAAACCGGGTATCGCGGTATTTTGATCACTGATCCTGACGGTTTGCTTTCGATTCTGAACTCGCCCGACCGGTAGTGGTCCGGAAGTCGATGGGGAGACCAAAAGCTCCGCATTGGTGGTTTTCTGTTTTTTCGATGGATGGGCTTCGCCTTAGAGCTTCTGGCCGGCGCTACTTGATACACCGGCAGCTCAGGTGCGATCATGCCGCAGCGTTGGAGAAAAGTCTCAGCCTTGCTTCGCTTGCGCTGAAGGTCCGCCCCGGGGCTCAGAGCGGTCATGAGCTAAAGTTTGCTTGAACGGCAGCTTTGGGCCGACCGGCACAAGAAGGCGCCGGTCGGCGGAACGCAGAATTACAGGTCGATACCCTCGGACAGCGTCAAGGCATCCTCTATGTCGACGCCGAGGTAGCGGACCGTGCTGTCCATCTTCGTGTGACCAAGCAGAAGTTGCACCGCACGCAGGTTGCCAGTCTTCTTATAGATCTGCGCCACCTTTGTCCGCCTCATGGAATGCGTGCCATAAGCGCTCGGCTCCAAGCCTAGCGACATGACCCAGCCTCGGACGATCCGTGCATACTGTCGCGTCGACAAGTGCGGGCTGCCGTGAATCCGGCTTGGCCACAGGAACTCCAGGCCGATCATTTCGGGGTCCCGGATCCAGCACTCGAGGGATTGGCGCGTGGTCTCGGTGATCTCGAACCGAACCGGCTTGCCCGTCTTGCTCTGGATCATCGAGGCGCGTTCCTTGACGCGACCGGCAGCGAAGACATCCCTGACCCGCAGCGCCACGAGGTCGCAACCGCGCAGCTTGCTGTCTACGGCCATGTTGAACAGCGCGAGGTCGCGCGGGTTGCCAGCCATCTCGAGGCGGACCCGGATGGACCAGACGTGACGCGGCAGGAGCGGGCGCTTTTGTCCCACGATGCGGCCCTTGTTCCAGGCGACGCGGGCTGGACGGAGGGCGGGCAGAAGATTGACGGACATTGGAAGGCCTCCAGTCCACCGGGCCCACCCTTCTTCGGTCACGCCGACTCAAGAAAGATACCACACGCAAGGCATCTAGTCGCGACTGGGTGGGAACCGGACTTTCGCTGCGGTCAGCACCAAGGGCTACATGGCACAAACCTGACTTTCTGCTTCGGGGGCAATATGGACACTTACTTGGTCAGGACGCCGACGCCCGCTCCGACGATGGCACCTTCTACGCAACGTCCGTCGACCAGAACTTCCCCTGCTGCGCAACCGATAGCGGCGCCTACGACAGCGCGCTCAAGGGTTGTGCCGCCGACGCATGCGGAGAGGCCAAATGTCGAGGAAGCCACTAATAGGGCGACTAGTCTTTGCATGTTCAATTCTCCCTTAAAGCTCTAGAGCCGATTCCTAAGATTAACCACATACCGCGCACGTGATAAATGACCTGAGTCAATCTGGCCAAAGCAGTTTCGGGCGGAATGCGGACGTTCGGAGGTGCAGCATGGCACGTCCATGAACGTTTAATAGCGACCGTTCGCCGCACTGGCTTCGACCGGCAGAAATATACAGATCATGGACTGTGAAAAGCCCGAACATACAGGTGAAGTGCCCCCACTGAAGTGGTCCACCAACTGGGATATGATGATCCCAATTTTTGGAGGATTCGAGGATGGCAGGAAAGCGAGAGAAGCCGAGTGCATTGATTTTTCTGGCCCGTCAAACGCGCGACCTCATCTTGCGATCGAACTCACGCCCTCTTCCTGTGGCATCTCGGGGGGCGTTGTGTCGGGCGCCTCGTCGGGAGGCACGCCTGGAATTTCGGGTGAAGACGGTTCGGGCAATTCGGGTGCGTCGAGTGGCATTTCCACCGGCGAGGCGGGCGGCTCTTCGGTCGGAACTGGGCGCGGCGGTACCGCTGACATGCGACGCGTGGCTCGGATCAGCACCAAGCGTGCGCGTGTGCTGTCGCATTGCGCCCGACCGAACCAGAACGGTAAACTCCTGCCCTGCTTGAAAAAGCTCATCTCTATCGGGTATGCCCCCGGTCGGCACGACCCCGCCAGTGCCATAAAGGATCCGGTCGTCCGCGCCGTAGCCCCGCACGATATACTCGGGCGACGCCAG
>LNFM01000862.1_pt1 | contig 71566 bp, 67 predicted proteins | sample 596031 | NCBI WGS metagenome assembly LNFM01 (sample SAMN04254537, study PRJNA301005) | activated carbon metagenome | isolation source: dual media filters at the Ann Arbor, Michigan drinking water treatment plant | place: USA: Ann Arbor
CGGGGCGTCGGGCGGGCTCGCGGGGCAGACGTCATCGGGCCTTCATGCAAAATCGAGCATTATTTCAAAGCGCCACGATGAGCCTGGTTTTCCCCCACACGTTCGTACCGTGGTTCCGCTCGGTTGCACCGTACATCCACGCGCACCGCAGCAAGACCTTTGTCGTCGCCATCGCGGGTGAGTTGATCGCTGCGGGCAAGCTGAACACGTTTGCCCAGGACCTGGCGCTGATCCACGCGATGGGCATCAAGGTCGTGCTGGTGCACGGCTTTCGGCCGCAGGTCGAGGAGCAGCTCAAAGCCAAGGGGCATGTCTCCCAATACAGCCACGGCATGCGCGTCACCGACGCGATCGCTCTGGACTGCGCACAGGAGGCGGCCGGGCAACTGCGCTACGAGATCGAGGCAGCGTTCTCGCAAGGGTTGCCGAACACGCCCATGGCAGGCAGCCAGATCCGTGTGGTGTCGGGCAACTTCATCACCGCCAAGCCCGTCGGTGTGATCGACGGCGTGGACTTCCAGCACACAGGGCTGGTGCGCAAGATCGACGCAATCGGCATCCGCCGAGCCGTCGACTTTGGCGCGCTGGTGATGCTTTCGCCCTTCGGTTTTTCGCCCACCGGCGAGGCCTTCAACCTGAGCATGGAAGACGTCGCCGCGAGTGCCGCAATTTCATTGCAGGCTGACAAGCTGATCTACGTCACCGAGGTCAAGGGGATTCCGCTGGATATCACTGATCCTGAGAGCGCGATCGATCAGGAACTGGCGCTCGCCGACGCCGAGAAACTGTTGGCGGCTCTACCCAATCCTCAGCAGCCCACCGATACCGCTTTTTATTTGCAGCATGCAGTGAAAGCCAGCCGCAACGGTGTCGTGCGCGTTCACATCATTCCGTTTTCTGTCGATGGCTCGGTGCTGATGGAATCATTCACGCACGACGGTGTGGGCACGATGATCGTCGATGAAAAACTTGAAAGTCTGCGCGAGGCCACGGCCGACGACATTGGTGGTGTGTTGCAGTTGATCGTGCCATTTGAAAACGACGGCACATTGGTGAAGAGGGATCGCACCGAAATCGAACGCGACATCGATTTCTATACGGTCATTGAACACGATGGCGTGATATTCGGTTGCGCAGCGCTATACCCTTATCCAGAGAAACACACTGGCGAGATGGCTGCACTGACTGTGTCGCCGGAAGTACAGGGACAAGGCGACGGCGAGCGGATTCTGAAGCGCATCGAGCAGCGCGCTCGTGCGATGGGATTGAAGAGCATCTTCGTGTTGACCACGAGGACGATGCACTGGTTCATCAAGCGAGGCTTTGAGCAGGTCTCGCCTGAATGGTTGCCCGAAGCGCGACAAAGAAAATACAACTGGGACCGCCGCTCGCAGGTGCTGGTGAAGACACTCGCCTGATCACAGCCATCTTGCTCGCCGCCTCATGCGGCTCATTCATCGAACACATCCTGATCGGAGACATCCCCATGACACGCACCGTCAATTGCATTCATCTGAAGAAGGTCGGCGAGGGGCTTGACTATTCGCCTTACCCTGGCGAACTCGGCAAGCGGATTTACAACGAGGTCAGCAAAGAAGCCTGGGCTCTCTGGATGAAACACCAGACGATGCTGGTCAACGAAAACCGTTTGAATCTGGCAGACCTGCGGTCTCGTCAATATTTGGCACGACAGATGGAGAATTTCTTTTTCGGCAGCGGTGCGGAACAGGTAGCCGGTTACGTGCCACCGTCAGCGTGAGTATTTTTTGTTAAATCGATCTGAGCCTGAAAATCAAGCGGCATGCGTTGTTTTTGTGGTTTGATTCACGTTGATTAATGTTGGACCGGTTTGACGCGGTCCGGAGTTTTGTATACTCGGATCGCGTCCGGTTATACGGTGCGCCGAATTAATCTACGTTCAAAGGAAAGCTCATGTCGACGCTGAAAGAATTGCTGAATCAAAAAGCAGAACTGGACAAAGTGATCGAGTCGACGCGCAAGGAAGAACTTGCCAACGCGATTGCACAAGTCAAGAGTCTGATGCAGGAATACGGCCTGACCATTGCCGATATCTCGGTGAAGTCGTCCACGCGTGCACCGAGCGCCGCCAAGGGCGGCAAGGTCGCCGCGAAGTACCGCAACTCTGCCACCGGCGAATCCTGGAGCGGACGCGGCTTGCAGCCGAAATGGCTGAAAGCCGCTTTGGCCTCGGGCCGTCAACTCAGCGATTTCGCGGTTTGACTCAAGCGCAGCCCCAGGGCTGCAGCTCTCCGGCCAGACTACAGATGCGGACGATTGACTTCGTCAGAGCAGATGTGTGCGGGCCGTCACCGCACGGGAGCCCGCCGCTAAACTGAAGGCGTGATCGCGCCTTCATTCCTTCAGGACTTGCTCTCCCGCGTCGACATCGCCGAGGTGGTCGGCCGACACGTCACGCTGAAAAAAGCGGGCGCAAACCACATGGGCTTGTGCCCATTCCACGGCGAAAAGTCCCCCAGCTTTGCGGTCAGCCCGAGTCGCCAGACCTATCACTGCTTCGGCTGTGGCGTGCACGGCAACGCCATCGGGTTTCTGATGGAGCACTCCGGCATGGGCTTCATCGACGCGGTCAACGATCTGGCACAGCAGGTCGGCATGACGGTACCGCAGGACGATCGCTCTCCCGAAGAGCGCGAACGCGCGGCCAAGCTCAAGGACCGGCAGAGCACCTTGTCCGATGTGCTGGCGAAGGCGGCGCACCACTACCGCCAGCAACTCAAGGCCAGCCCGCGCGCGATCGACTACCTGAAACAGCGCGGCCTCAGCGGCGAGATCGCCGCGCGTTTCGCGATGGGCTACGCGCCTGACGGCTGGCGGGCGCTGGCCAGCGCCTTTCCAAGGTATGACGACCCGCTGCTTGAGGAGAGCGGCCTGGTCATCGCCCACGAGGCCGACGACCCTTCCGCGGATGCGAAGCGCTACGACCGCTTCCGCGACCGAATCATGTTCCCGATCCGATCCGTGCAAGGCGATGTGATCGGCTTCGGTGGGCGAGTGCTGGACCGCGGCGAGCCGAAGTATCTGAATTCACCCGAGACACCAGTCTTCAGCAAGGGCCGCGAGTTGTACGGGCTGTTCGAGGCGAGGACCGCCATCCGCCAGCACGGCTTCGTGCTGGTCGTCGAGGGCTACATGGACGTGGTGGCACTGGCGCAGCTGGGCTTCCCGAACGCAGTCGCAACCCTGGGTACCGCCTGCACCGCCGAGCATGTGCAAAAGCTGTTCCGTTTCACCGATGCGGTGGTGTTCAGTTTCGACGGCGACGCCGCAGGACGGCGTGCAGCCGGTCGCGCGCTGGAGGCTGCGTTGCCCCACGCGACCGATGTGCGCAGCATCCGTTTTCTGTTTCTTCCCGCGGAGCACGACCCCGATTCCTATGTGCGAGAGCACGGCACTGAAGGTTTCAGGCGCTGCATTGAGCAAGCAGTGCCGCTGTCGCGCCAGATGGTCGCCGTCGCGCAGGAAGGCTGCGACATGGCAGCAGCCGAAGGCCGAGCACGCTTTCTCGCGATCGCACGTCCGCTCTGGGCAGCGCTGCCCGACGGCGCCTTGAAGCGTCAGTTGCTCAGCGAACTGGCCAGCATCGCCACGCTGGAAGCCAGCGAACTGACCACCCTTTGGCAGGCCGGAACGCCGAAAGCGCGATCAGGTGCTGGGGACGCTACGGCAACGCCGCCACGCCGATTGGTCCGGGCCGCGCGCCAGGGCATGGCGAACCAACTGGATCGCGTCTTGTGGCTGATGCTGCATCGCGCTGAACTGTGGTGGGAGCTCGATGGCGATGCGCACAACCTGCTGGCCGACCAGACCGAGCCTTACGCCACGCTGTTCGCCTGTGTCGAGCGTTCCTTGCACGACCATGGACCGATGAATTCCGCGGCGCTGCACGATGAGATCGCTCGCTGCGTAGGGGACGACGAGCGTGCCCGGGCCACGCTCGATCGGATCGCCCGATTTCACACTCCGGAGACGCAGACAGACCTCAAACTGCAGATGGATCTGCTGCTCGATCAGCTGCGCTTGCAGGAGGTCGATCATGAGCTCAAGCTGCTGTTCGAATCGGGCCTGATGTCGCCAGACATCCAGGCGCGCAGTGCCGCCTTGATGCAAAACCGAGCGCGCTTGAAAGCCATGCTGGCCAAGGCCACACCTCAGCCTAGCTGAGACACGACGCGCCTCGCGGCAAGCTCAGCCAGAGCTTCAATTCAGCTCGCCAAAAGGTATAATCCAGAGCTGCGCTGAAATTGCTGCGTTTTTCAGCGACTGCGGCAGCATCCATCCTGACGTCTCAGTCATGGGCGTGATTGCCGAGGTGATCCGGCGACATGGTCGGTGGGTTCTGACTTCAATTCGCTGAATGCCGAGCTTGTCGAACGACGCGTTCGACTCCATCTGTAAAGACCATGGCGGTGATTTCCCGCCCCATCTAGGAATTGCATGACTGCGAAGAAAAGCGCGCCGACGGCGGCCGTCAAACCAGCCACCCCTGCAAAGGCTGCCACAGAGAAATCCGGTGACAAGAAGGTTGCTGCAGTCAAGCAGCCTGCAGCGTCCAAGACCGAAGCGAAGACCGCGCCCAAGGCCGTTTCAGCTGAGGACAAGGCCAAAAAAGGCCGCAAGCCTGCGAAGGTCGACGCTAAGGCTAAAAAGGCTGAGCTGGTCGAGGAAGACTTCTCTGACATCGAAGGCGACCTCGAAGGCGAGCCTGAAGTCGAGGCGGTTGACGACGCCGAGAAAGCCAAGGCCAAACCGCTGCGCATGAAGGTCTCGCGCGCCAAGGAGCGCGCGCTGATGCGCGAGTTCGGTCTCGACGAGACGGCGCTGACCGAAGAGGAAGTCGCCAAGCGTCGCCAGGAGCTGAAGACGCTCATCAAGATGGGCAAGACGCGCGGTTTTCTGACGCATCAGGAAATCAATGACCACTTGCCGGAAAAGCTGGTCGACAACGAAATCCTCGAAGCCATCGTGTCGATGCTCAACGACATGGGCATCGCGGTCTATGAACAGGCGCCGGATGCAGCGACGCTGCTGATCGCCGGCGGCGGCACCACCACCGCGACCGAGGAAGAGGCCGAGGAAGCAGCCGAAGCGGCGCTGTCCACCGTCGACTCCGAATTCGGCCGCACGACCGACCCGGTGCGCATGTACATGCGCGAGATGGGCACGGTCGAACTGTTGACCCGTGAAGGCGAGATCGAAATCGCCAAGCGCATCGAGGGTGGCCTGCAGTCCATGATGCTGGCCATCAGCGCCTCCCCGACGACGATCGCCGAGATCCTCGCCTATGCCGACCGCATCGGTGCTGGCGAAATGACGATCTCCGAAGTGGTCGATGGCTTTGTCTCGGAAGGCGAAGCAGACGACTATGTCGCCGAGGAAGACGTTGACTTCTTCGACGAAGAAGACGACGACGATGGCAACGGCGGTAGCAAGGCGCTGACCAAGAAGCTTGAAGAGTTGAAGACCCAGGCGCTGGCGAAGTTCGCCAACCTGCGCATCAACTTCGACAAGATGCGAAAGGCCTTCGAGAAGGAGGGCTACCAATCGCCCGCCTACAGCAAGGCGCAGCAGGCCATCAGCGCCGAGCTGATGACGATCCGATTCACCGTCAAGACGATCGAAAAGCTGTGCGCCATCCTGCGCTCGCAGGTGGACGACGTACGTCGCTACGAGCGTGAGCTGCGCAAGATCCTGGTCGACAAGTGCGGCATGCCCCAGGACCACTTCATCAAGCATTTCCCGCCAAACCTGCTGAACCTGAAGTGGGCAGAAAAAGAGATCGCCGCCAACAAGCCTTACAGCGCCGTGCTGGCGCGCAATCTGCCCCCCGTGCAGGAACTGCAGAAGAAGCTGACCGACCAGCAGGCCCGCGCTGTCGTGCCGCTCGACGATCTGAAAAAGATCAACAAGCGCATGAACGAGGGCGAAAAGTCTTCGCGCGATGCCAAGAAGGAAATGATCGAGGCCAACTTGCGCCTCGTGATCTCGATCGCGAAGAAGTACACCAACCGCGGCCTGCAGTTCCTCGACCTGATCCAGGAAGGCAACATCGGCCTGATGAAGGCGGTCGACAAGTTCGAATACCGCCGAGGCTACAAGTTCTCGACCTACGCCACCTGGTGGATTCGCCAGGCCATCACCCGCTCGATCGCCGATCAAGCGCGCACCATTCGCATCCCGGTGCACATGATCGAGACGATCAACAAGATGAACCGGCTCTCTCGCCAGCACCTGCAGGAGTTCGGCTTCGAGCCCGATGCGCCGACGCTTGCCGAGAAGATGGAGATCCCCGAGGACAAGATCCGCAAGATCATGAAGATCGCCAAGGAGCCGATCTCGATGGAGACACCGATCGGCGACGACGACGACTCTCATCTGGGCGACTTCATCGAAGACACCAACAACACGGCGCCGATCGAGGCTGCGATGCAGGCCGGCCTGCGCGACGTGGTGAAGGACATCCTCGATTCACTGACACCGCGCGAAGCCAAGGTGCTGCGCATGCGTTTCGGCATCGAGATGTCGACCGACCACACGCTCGAAGAAGTTGGCAAGCAGTTCGACGTGACCCGCGAGCGCATTCGCCAGATCGAGGCCAAGGCCATCCGCAAGCTCAAGCACCCGAGCCGGTCAGACAAGCTGCGCACGTATCTGGACAACCTCTGATCGCTTCCAACGAAGCATCCAGCCTCACCGTCCGGTGGGGCTTTTTTTTCGCCTGTTGACGCTAGACTGTGACTTCGATCACGGCTTGTTGCGGATGACCCGAACCCTCGAGTGTTGCGTTCTCTTTGCGGACCTGCGTGGCAGCACGGGCCTGTACGAGTCCCTGGGCAATGCGATTGCCACCCAGTGGGTGACGCAAAGCATTGCCATGCTGGGACGTGTCGTGGTCGCCCGTGGCGGCACGCTGGTCAAGACGCTGGGCGACGGTCTGATGGCCACCTTCAGTGATGCGTCTGCCGCCGTCAGGGCCTCGATCGACATGCACGAGGCGCTGGCAAACGACAGCGCGCGCGCGACCTCCGTGGCGTCGCCCACTGGTCGTTCACTGAAGCTTCAGATCGGTCTGGCCTACGGCGAAGTGGTCGAAATGGCCGGCGACTGCTTCGGTGATGCCGTCAACGTGGCAGCACGTCTGCTCGATCATTCAGGCGACAACGAGACGCTGGCCACCTCGACGGTCTTGGCGATGCTTCCGGCCTGCGAACGGGGTCAGTTCCGCCGCCTCGATCACCTGCAGTTGCGTGGTCGGGTCGAGCCGGTCGAGGTGCACATCCTTGAGACGCAGCAGTTCACCGACATGGCGGCCACCACCTTCGGCGACATCATGGCGAACCCCGAACCCGAAGGCGTGCGCCTGATCTGGCTCGATGTGAACCAGGTGTTCGCCAGCAGCAGCATGCCGGTGATCCTCGGGCGGAGCACGCAGGCCACCTACTGCATCGATGACAACCGCGTCTCTCGCTCGCATGCCCGCATCGACTGGCATGGCGGTGCGTTCCAACTCTCGGACCTCAGCTACAACGGCACTTACGTCCGCTTCAGCGGCGACACCGAAGTGGTCACGCTGCGGCGCGGAACCTGCACGCTGCATGGCAGCGGTGTGGTGGGGCTTGGAACCTCACCGTCTGACCCGACCGCGCCCTGCGTCCGATTCGAGGTGCTGCGTTTCGCGGAGACCTCCAAACAGCCGCCTGCACAGCTTTGATCGCAACCCCGGCCCGACACACCGCACTCAGTCGGGCTGAACGCGCTCAGGCCTTTGGCCTGCATCGATAATCGCCGGTTGCCCCTTTGCGGACCCCGCATGCCCTTTGCACCTGAACCCGTCCATGAACATGGCCAACCTGTGACGCCCAACACGGCGGTGCTGTTGTGCAATCTGGGCACCCCGGACGCCCCGACACCCCCTGCACTGCGGCGCTACCTCAAGGAGTTCCTCAGCGATCCACGGGTCGTGGAGATTCCGCGACTGGTCTGGTGGTTCATCCTGAACGGGGTGATCCTGCAGGTGCGGCCCAAACAGTCAGCGGCCAAGTACGCCACCATCTGGACCGACGAAGGCTCACCACTGAAGGTGTGGACGCAGAAGCAAGCAGCGATGCTGCAAGGCTACTTGGGCGAGCGAGGGCACCGCGTGCTCGTGCGACCCGCGATGCGCTACGGGTCACCGGCCATTCCAGCGGTGCTGGACGAGCTGCGCGCGGCAGGCATCACACGCGTCCTGGTGCTGCCGCTTTACCCGCAGTATTCCGGCCCCACCACGGCCAGCGTCAGTGATGCGGTGTCCCACTGGGGCCGGCTCTCGCGTTGGCTGCCGGAGTTCCGCTTCGTCAACCAGTACCACGACCACCCGGGCTACATCGCCGCGTTGGCTTTGCGGGTCACTGACCACTGGCTGCGCAACGGCCGCCCTGACCGCCTGGTACTCAGCTTTCATGGCGTGCCACGCCGCACCCTGGTGCTGGGTGATCCGTACCACTGCCAATGCCTGAAAACCGCGCGACTGCTCGGCGAGCACCTGGGGATGAACGCGGATGAACTGGTCGTCACCTTTCAGAGCCGATTCGGCAAAGCCGAATGGTTGCAGCCCTACACCGAGCCCACCTTGGTCGCGTTGGCGTCAAAGGGCGTGAAGCGGGTGGACATCATGTGCCCGGGCTTCGCTGCCGACTGCCTGGAAACACTGGAAGAGATCGCGCAGGAGGCCCGCGTGGCCTTCATGAATGCTGGCGGAACCGAGTTCAACTACCTGCCCTGCCTGAACGACCAGCACGAGTGGCTGCTGGCCTTGACCGACATCGCGATCACCCATCTGCAAGGCTGGGACTGCGGCACGCCGCCGGATGCCGCCTTGCTGGCCGCGCAACGCGAGCGCGCGCTCGCGCTGGGTGCCGAGCGCTGACCCGGTCGCCACCGACTGACGACACGACGCACGGGAGGGGCGCTTGAGACTCGACAAGTGGCTGTGGGCTGCGCGGTTCTACAAGACTCGCAGCCTGGCGACCGACGAGATCGGCAAGGGTCGGATCAGTGTCAACGCGCAATCGGCCAAGCCCTCTCGCGAGGTGCGCCCCGGCGATCGCATCGAACTGCGCCAGGGGCCCCTGCTGCGCACCATCATCGTGGTGGCACTCAGCGAGATGCGCGGTCCCGCACCTGTCGCCCAGACCCTTTACGTCGAGACCGAGGAGAGCATCGCGCTGCGCGAAAAAGTGGCACGCGAACGCCGCGAATCGGCCGAGCCTTCGTTGGCGATCGAACAGGGCCGCCCCACCAAACGAGATCGCCGCAAGCTGGCCGACTGGAATCGCTGGAGCGCCTCGGTCGACGGGGAATGACATGCGGCCCTCGGGCGCCGCGGCCTCTCCTGCAAAGTCCCTCTTGAATTAGAGGGATTCAGCCTCAAGTCCGAGCTCGAAGGGAATCGAGCCGACATGAGCCAACACGAACCACAAACACCCGCAGACAACGATCCGTCGAACCATCACAACGCCAACGGCCCGTCAGCAGCCGATGGCACCGCCTCTGACGCCAGCTCGAAGCTCGCCGAGTTGGAGGCCAAACACGCGGAGGTGGCCGACGCCTACCTGCGCGCCAAGGCCGAGGCCGAGAACACCCGCCGCCGCGCGGAAGACGAAATCTCCAAGGCACGCAAGTTCGCAGTTGAAGGTTTCGCAGAGAGCCTGTTACCCGTGAAGGACAGCCTGGAAGCAGCGATCGCCCTGCCCAGCGCAACGGCTGAACAACTGCTTGAGGGCGTGCACGCCACCCTGCGACAGCTTGCCAGCGCGCTGGAGCGCAATCGGGTCATCGAGATCAATCCCGCCGCCGGCGCGAAGTTCGACCCACATCAGCATCAGGCCATCAGCGTGGTGCCGGCCGACCAGGAAGCCAACACCGTCGTCGCCGTGCTGCAAAAGGGCTACCTGATTTCAGACCGCGTGCTGCGCCCTGCACTGGTCACGGTCACAGCGCCGAAATAGCGGTCAATTGACCGGTCGGCTGCGCGCAGCCCCTTGAAAAACGCGCAAGTTATCCACAACTTGCCATCAAGCCAGTTTCAACATTCAGGAGATTTCGACATGGCAAAAATCATCGGTATCGACCTCGGCACCACCAACTCATGCGTGTCGATCATGGAAGGCAACACCACCAAGGTGATCGAAAACAGCGAAGGTGCGCGCACCACGCCATCGATCGTTGCCTACCAGGAGAGCGGCGAGATCCTCGTCGGTGCCTCGGCCAAGCGCCAGGCGGTGACCAACCCCAAGAACACGCTGTACGCGGTGAAGCGACTGATCGGCCGCAAGTTCACCGAGAAGGAAGTGCAAAAGGACATCGACCTGATGCCCTACACGATCGCCGCGGCCGACAACGGTGATGCGTGGGTCGAGGTGCGTGGTCAGAAGATTGCACCACAGCAGGTCAGCGCTGAAATCCTGCGCAAGATGAAGAAGACCGCTGAGGACTATCTTGGCGAAACGGTCACCGAAGCAGTGATCACGGTGCCCGCCTACTTCAACGACGCGCAGCGCCAGGCGACGAAAGACGCCGGCCGCATCGCCGGCCTGGACGTCAAGCGCATCATCAACGAGCCGACCGCCGCGGCACTCGCCTTCGGCCTCGACAAGAACGAAAAAGGCGACCGCAAGATCGCCGTCTATGACCTCGGCGGCGGCACCTTCGACGTGTCGATCATCGAAATCGCCGATGTCGATGGCGAGAAACAGTTCGAAGTGCTGTCCACCAACGGCGACACCTTCCTGGGCGGCGAGGACTTCGACCAACGCATCATCGACTACATCATTGCCGAGTTCAAGAAGGAGCAAGGCGTTGATCTGGGCAAGGACGTGCTCGCACTGCAACGCCTGAAGGAAGCGGCCGAGAAAGCCAAGATCGAACTCTCCAGCGGTGCGCAGACCGACATCAACCTGCCTTACGTGACCGCCGACGCGAGCGGCCCGAAGCACCTGAACATCAAGCTCAGCCGCGCCAAGCTGGAAGCGCTGGTCGAAGACCTGATCGAGCGCACCATCGCGCCGTGCCGCACCGCGATCAAGGACGCCGGCATTGCCGTGAGCGCCATCAACGACGTGATCCTGGTCGGTGGCATGACCCGCATGCCCAAGGTGCAGGAAAAGGTGAAGGAGTTCTTCGGCCGCGACCCGCGCAAGGACGTGAACCCGGACGAAGCCGTGGCCGTGGGCGCGGCCATCCAGGGCCAGGTGCTCGCCGGTGACCGCACCGACGTGCTGCTGCTCGACGTGACACCGCTGTCGCTTGGCATCGAGACGCTGGGTGGCGTGATGACGAAGATGATCGCCAAGAACACGACCATCCCGACCAAGTTCTCGCAGACCTTCTCGACCGCCGACGACAACCAGCCCGCCGTGACGATCAAGGTCTACCAGGGCGAGCGCGAGATGGCGTCTGGCAACAAGAGCCTGGGCGAGTTCAACCTCGAGGGCATTCCGCCGGCACCACGTGGCACACCGCAGATCGAGGTCAGCTTCGACATCGATGCCAACGGCATCCTGCACGTGGGCGCCAAGGACAAGGGCACCGGCAAGGAAAACAAGATCACCATCAAGGCCAACTCGGGTCTGAGCGAAGCCGAGATCCAGCAGATGGTGAAGGACGCCGAGCTGAATGCCGCCGAGGACAAGAAGAAGCTCGGCCTGATCCAGGCGCGCAACTCGGCCGACGCGATGATCCACAGCGTCAAGAAGAGCCTGGCCGAGCATGGCGACAAGCTCGACGCTGGCGAGAAGGAGAAGATCGAGACCGCTTTGAAGGACGCTGAAGCCGCGCTGTCCAGCGAAGACCAAGCCACCATCGAAGCCTCAACCGAAGCCCTGATGACGGCCAGCCAGAAGCTCGGCGAAAAGGTCTACGCCGAAGCGCAGGCGGCAGCGGCATCGGCGGGCGCCGCCGGTGCGGGTGCAAGTGCCGGTGCAGGACCCCAATCGGCTGGGCCGTCAGACAAGCCCGCCGACGACAATGTGGTGGATGCCGAGTTCACCGAAGTCAAAGAGAAGAAGTGACGCGAACTCGATGACACACCGGCACCGGGGCGACCCGGTGACCTCGCCGCGTCAGGGTGCCCGTGCGCAAGTGCAGGCCCCACGCGGCGTTCTTGTTTGAACCAGACGCTGCGGCGTGACGGATGATTCGATGGCAAAGCGCGATTACTACGAAATCCTGGGCGTGGCGAAGAACGCGTCCGAGGAAGACATCAAGAAGGCCTATCGCAAGCTGGCGATGAAGCACCACCCTGACCGCAATCAGGGTGACGATGCGAAGAAGGCTGAAGAGAAGTTCAAGGAGGCCAAAGAGGCCTACGAGATGCTGTCCGACGTGCAAAAGCGCGCGGCCTACGACCAGTATGGCCACGCGGGCGTCGACCCGAACATGGGTGGCGGCTTTCGCCCGGGGGGCGACAACATGGGTGGCTTCGCCGAGGCCTTCGGCGACATCTTCGGCGACATCTTCGGTGGGGGCGGTGGTCAACGGCGCGGGGGCGGCGGCCAGCAGGTGTTTCGCGGCAGCGATCTGTCGTATCAGATGGAGATCACGCTGGAGGAAGCGGCTGCCGGCAAGGAAACCCAGATCCGCATTCCCGCTTATGACAGCTGCGAAACCTGCAAGGGCAGCGGCGCCAAGCCGGGCACCAGCGCCAAGATGTGCGGCAGCTGCAATGGCTCGGGTGCGGTCACGATGCGCCAGGGCTTCTTCAGCATCCAGCAGACCTGCCCGACCTGCCGCGGCGCTGGCAAGGTGATCCCCGAGCCCTGCACCGTCTGCAGCGGCCAGGGGCGCATCAAGAAGTCGAAGACGCTCGAAGTCAAGATTCCGGCCGGCATCAACGAAGGCATGCGCATTCGCTCCGCGGGCAACGGCGAGCCGGGCACGAATGGCGGCCCTCCGGGTGATCTCTACATCGAGATTCGCGTCAAGCAGCACGAAATCTTCGAGCGCGACGGTGACGACCTGCACTGCACGGCCCCGGTGAGCATGATCACGGCAGCACTCGGCGGGCAGATCCAGGTACCCACGCTGAACGGCAAGGCCGAGATCGACCTGCCCGAGGGCACCCAGCACGGCAAGACCTTCCGCCTGCGCGGCAAGGGCATCAAGGGCCTGCGCTCGAGCTACCCCGGCGATCTGTACTGCCATGTCACGGTGGAGACGCCCGTCAAGCTGACCGAGCACCAGCGCAAGCTGCTCAAGGAGCTGGACGAGTCGTTCCAGAAAGGCGGCGACAAGCACTCGCCGAACTCGAAGTCGTGGTCGGATCGGGTCAAAGACATCTTCAAGTGAGCCGATAGCCGGCCGATATCCGGTCACCCACTCCGGATATCGACCATTCATGCGCTTGACCCGCCAAGAAGCCGAAGACTGCAAGGCGCTGGTGATCGACAGCAACCCGACCTCGCGCAGCATCCTGATGAACATGCTGCGCGACATTGGCGTCGGGCAGGTGTCGCAGACCAGTCGCGTCACTGACGCCCGACGCGAACTCGAAACCCGCGAGTTCGACATCGTGCTGTGCGACTACCACTTCGACAATTCGCCGATGTCGGGACAGGATCTGCTCGACGACCTGCGGCGCTCGCAGCTGCTGCCCTACGCCACCGTGTTCGTGATGGTCACCGGCGAGTGCTCGTACACCAAGGTGGCCGAGGCCGCCGAATCAGCGCTCGACAGCTACCTGATCAAGCCGCATGCGGCCTCCGCACTCGAAGAACGTGTGCTGCAGGCGCGCCACCGCAAGAAGGTGCTGCGCTCCATCTTCAAGGCAATTGAAGCCAGCGACTTCACCACCGCTGCCCGCCTGTGCCAGGCGCGATATCAAGCCCGCGAGGAGTTCTGGCTTTATGCCGCGCGCATTGGCGCCGAGCTGTTTTTGCGCGTGGGTGATCACGCGTCAGCGCGGGCGCTGTATCAGTCGGTCCACGAGACACGGGGCATGGCCTGGGCGAAGCTGGGCTTGGCGCGCATCGACCTGGCCGTGGGCCAGATGGCAACCGCCGCCCAAACACTCGACAGCCTGATCGAAGAACAACCCGGCTACGCGGACGCCTACGACGTGCTGGGGCAGGTGCAGGTCGAGCAGGGTCAGCTCGGCGAGGCGCTGGAGACCTATCGCACGGCGGCGACGATCACACCGCACAGCATCACCCGGCTGCAGAAGCAGGGCACCCTGGCCTTCTTCCTGGGTCAGACTGACGATGCCACCGAAGCCCTGGAGCGATCGGCACGGCTGGGGGTCACATCCAAGATGTTCGATTGCCAAAGCCTCGTGCTGCTGGCGATGATGCACTTCGACAAGCGCGACACCAAGGCGCTGGGACGTGTCGTGTCCAACCTCGCCCTCGCGCACGAGCGACAGAGCGACAGCCCACGACTTCAGCGGTTCTTTCGCGTGGCCAGCGTGCTTCAGGCCCTCCAAGCTCGTCAGCTCGCCCACTGCGCGAGTCTCGTGCGCGAACTGGCCGCCGACATCCGCTGCGAAGACTTCGACCAGCAGGCGGCCACCAACTTGCTTGCGGTGCTGGCCCGGATGCGCCAGAACGAGGTCGCGCTGGAAGAGGCCGAGTCCTGGGTCACCGAGATCGCGCAGCGGTATTGCGTGTCGAAGGCGTCGTGTGAAGTGCTGTGCGGCGCGGCTGCGAACGACAAGGTCTACGCCGCACTGATCCATGAAGGGCAGCACGACATCAGCACCATGGCCGAAAAAGCCATGGCGCACAGCCTGAGCGGGTCACCAGGCGCCGCGGTGGAATCGTTGATGGCCAAGGGGCTGGAAACACTCAACGCCAAGCTGATCGAGCTGGCCACGGCAGTGCTGCATCGCCACGCGGCCAAGATCGCCGACCATGCGGCACTGGCACAGCGGATCCAGGAGTTGAAAGCCCGCTACTGCAGCCAGGGCACGCAGGTCAGCCTGGGACAGGCGTCCTCACGCTCTGCGGGCGGCCTGACACTGCGCGCCTGAAGCGACCACGGGGTCTGACGCTCAGTACTCGCCACCGGCGCTGCCCGGCGCCAGGTTGTCGAACTTGGTCAACGGCTTCAGGAAGGTCAGCTTCACCGTGCCGGTTGGCCCGTTGCGCTGCTTGCCGATGATGACTTCGGCCACACCCGGCTCCTTGCAGGCTTCCTTGGTGTAGTACTCGTCGCGGTAGATGAACATGATGACGTCGGCGTCCTGCTCGATCGCGCCCGACTCCCGCAAATCGCTCATCATCGGCCGCTTGTCGGTGCGTGACTCGACGCTGCGGTTGAGCTGCGAGAGCGCAATCACCGGGCACTGCAGCTCCTTCGCCAGCGACTTCAGCCCGCGCGAAATCTCGCCGATCACCGTGGCGCGGTTCTCTTCGTTGCTGCCGCCACTGCCGCTCATCAGCTGCAGGTAGTCGACCACGATCAACCCGAGCTTGCCGCACTGGCGGGCCTGCCGCCTCGCCCGGGCGCGCAACTCGCTGGGCGTCAGCGCCGGGCTCTCGTCGATGAACATGCTGACGGTGCCGAGCTTCTCGATCGCCTCGGTCAACCGGCCCCATTCGTCGTCCTTCAGCGCCCCGGTGCGCAGGTGCTGCTGGTCGATGCGGCCGAGCGAGCCGACCAGGCGCAAGGCCAGTTGCGCAGCACCCATTTCCATCGAGAAGATGACGACGGGCAGGCCCTCCTGCACGGCCACGTGCTCGGCGATGTTGAGCGCCAGCGCGGTCTTGCCCATCGAGGGCCGCGCGGCCAGCACGATCAGGTCGCCAGGTTGAAAGCCTGCCGTCATGCGGTCCAGGTCGAAGTAGCCGGTGCGCACACCGGTCACCTCTTCGGCGCCGTTCTCGTGCAGCTCGGTCACCCGGTCCAGCAGTTGCACGACCAGCGAATCCATGGACTGGAAGCCCTGCCGCGAGCGCGAACCTTCTTCCCCGATCTTGAAGATCTTCGCCTCGGCCTCGTCGAGGATTTCCGACACCGCCCTGCCCTGCGGATTGAACGCGCTGGTGGCGATCTCGTCGCTGGCGGACACCAGCTTGCGCAGCACCGCCCGCTCACGCACGATCTCGGCATAGCGGCGCAAATTGGCCGCGCTCGGCACGCTTTGCGCCAGCGCGTTCAGGTACACCAGCCCTCCGCACTCCTCGGCCTTGCCCAGGCTTTGCAGCTGCTCGAACACCGTGATGACATCGGCCGGCTTGCTGGCGTTGATCAGGGCGCCGATGGCGGCATAGATCGCGCGGTGCTCGAAGCGGTAGAAGTCGCTGTCGGTGAGCAGGTCACCCGCTCGATCCCAGGCGCTGTTGTCGAGCAGCAAGCCGCCCAGCACGCTCTGTTCGGCCTCGATCGAATGCGGCGGGATCCGCAGTCGCGCGACCTCGTCATCCCCGCGGGGTGAAGGGTTGGAAAACGGGGGGGAAGAGATCAGTGCCGACATCGGACGATCATAAGAGTCGGCACGCCGGGCGCCTGTGTACAACCCTGTGCACAGGCTGGGCACGAGCAGGGGAAATCAAGCTGAAAACGTATCAGTCGTCACAGATCACGTTTCGGAGCCCGTCGCCGACTTGATTTCCTCCTGCACCCGCAACCGCGCGTGCACATACGCACCCTGTGGCACATGGAGCAGATCGGCGATTCGCCACAGCACATGGCGCTCATGGTCGCTCAGGTGGCCATCGGCATACGCCACGCGCCACAGGTGCTCGACCATGCGCACCTTCTGCGGCATGTCGAAGTGCTCATTGATGCGCGAGGTGAACGCGAACAGGTCGGTGGCGCCGCGCGCGGTGGTGACGGCCAGTTCGGTCAACTGCGCCGCCTCGTCCTGCGCCAGGGCGAAGCGCTCGCACAAGGCTGTCAGCACAGCAGCGCGTTCGCTGGGCTCGAAGCTGGCGTCTGCACGCATCACCTCGACCAGCATGACGGCCGTGGCGAGTTGAAGGGCGTGCTCGGTGGCTGTCGCATCGTCAGACGCCGAAGGCGACAGCACAGCATCGAAAAACTCTTTGAGGGACTGGAACATGCTCAAATGATGGCATGAGGTGGCTGCCTGCTATCCGGCGCCCACCCGTGACTCTCCCCCAACCTTACACAAGAGAACCTCATGAGCGCTGACAAAGACCGCGGCATCCGCCGACAGAAACAAAAGCGGGCGAAGGACCTGAAACGTCAAGCCAAGCAGCGCCATGCCGCAGGCAGCGACAAGCAGCCGGCGAGCAACACGGCGTCTCAAGCGTCCGCCTGATCCAGACGGCGCAGGGTGGCGCATGGCGACCGGCGTACCAAGCCTCGCCGTGGCCACCCCGGCCGCTTGACTTTCCGCCAGCCGTCCGCATGTGCATGACATCCCGATGTCATCGACAGCACAGGAGTCCAGCATGTCCGCACCGAAGGTTCAAACGCCGCGCAGTTCCGTCAACACCGCCGTGGCGCTCGCGCATTTGCTCGAGCGCATCGATCGCAGCGGTGATCCGATCGATGCGGCTCAGTACCAGATCGTGGTGTCTCGGCTCAAGAAAGCCTTGTCGGCCAACCTGCCTGACACTGCATTGACCGCCGTGCTGAACACCTATCCGTCAACCGCCGAGTTGTACGAAAACATGCATTACGAGTCGTCCGGACTGTCGCGCTCTTCACTCGACAGTGCGGTGTCGGCCGAGATGCAGGCGTCCAAGCTGCTGGGCAAGTTTTCGCTGCACCCTCGTCCCCCAGGCGAATGACGCCGGGGGCCTTGTCCCTGAAGCGATCCTCGCGGTGATCGATTGAGACGCGCGGAGGCCCATTCGTGGAGACACTGAAGCTCTCGATACTGCCCACGTGGATTGCGGCCGCCTCTTGCGCCATGGCATTGCACGCGAATGCCGATGAGGTGTCCGTCGCCGTGGCCGCCAACTTTGCCGGGCCGCTGGCGAAAATCGGTGAGGGCTTTTCCGCAGCCACGGGCCACACCTTGAAGGTGTCGTCGGGCGCCACGGGCAAGTTCTACTCACAGATCGTCTTCGGCGCACCGTTCGAGGTGTTGATCGCAGCGGACGACGAGACCCCGCGCAAGCTGATTGCCGAGGGTTACGGCGTGCCCCGCAGCCAGTTCACCTACGCCATCGGCAAGCTGGTGCTGTGGAGCGCGCAGCCCGGCTATGTCGACGACCAGGGCGCCGTGCTCGCCACCGGCAACTACGCGCACCTGGCGATCGCGAACCCGAAGATTGCGCCCTACGGCCGAGCCGGTGTCGAGGTGCTGAAGGCACGCGGACTGAGTGTAGCGGTGGCACCAAAACTGGTGACCGCGGAAAGCATCGCGCAGGCTTACCAATTCGTTGCGACTGGAAATGCCGAGTTGGGCTTCGTCGCGCTGTCGCAGGTGGCCGTGCCTGGCACGCCGACCACAGGCTCCTATTGGCTCGTGCCGCCATCCCTGTACGGCGAGATCCGCCAGGACGCGGTGCTGCTGAAGATGGGCGAGAAAAGCCCGGCCGCCGCGGCATTGCTGGCTTATCTGAAGACGCCGGCAGCCCAGGCGGTGATCCGGTCGTACGGCTACGGCCCATGAGCCGATTCAGACTCGTGCAGGCCGCCGTCACGTGAGCGCCGAGACCTGGTCGGCGATCCAGCTCACCGCCAAGCTGGCGGGCCTGAGCACGCTGCTGCTGCTGCTGATCGGCACACCGCTCGCCTGGTGGCTGGCCCGCACCCGATCGGCGTGGAAGCCGCTGTGGGCTTCGCTGGTGGCGATGCCGCTGGTGCTGCCGCCCACGGTGCTGGGCTTCTATTTGCTGCTGCTGATGGGGCCTCAGGGGCCGGTCGGGCAGTTCACGCAATGGCTGGGCATCGGCCGCCTGCCCTTTACCTTCAGTGGCCTGGTCGTGGCGTCGGTGCTGTACTCGATGCCCTTTGTCGTGCAGCCACTGCAACAGGCCTTCGAAGCCATTCCTGAACGCCTGCTGGAAGCCGCCGCGACCCTGCGCGCTTCGCCGTGGGACCGTTTCGTGAGCATCGGGCTGCCGCTGGCGCGACCCGGCTTCGTCACCGCCAGCGTATTGGGCTTTGCGCACACCGTGGGTGAGTTCGGTGTGGTGCTGATGGTCGGGGGCAACATCCCGGGCGAGACGCGTGTGCTGTCGGTGGCGCTGTACGACCACGTCGAGGCCGCCGAATTCGCCGAGGCGCATCGGCTGGCCGGTGGCATGGTGGTGTTTGCGCTGGTGGTGCTGGTGACGCTGTACGTGGTCAACCGGCCGGTGCGCGACGACGACGTGCAGCCCGCCCGATGATCGACGCCCGCTTGCGCCTGCAGCGGCGAGACTTTCTCCTTGATGTCACGCTTGCGCTGCCATCGCGTGGCATCACCGCGCTGTTCGGCCCCTCAGGCTGCGGAAAGACCAGCGTGCTGCGGGCACTGGCCGGGCTGCAGCACGCCGCAGGACGCGTGGCGCTGGACGACGAGGTCTGGCAGGACGACGCCACCGGATGCTTCGTGCCCACGCACCGCCGGCCGCTCGGCTACGTGATCCAGGACGCGGCACTCTTCCCGCACCTCGATGTGCGCGGCAACCTGAACTACGGACGAAAGCGCGCCGCAGGTGAGCGTGATCGCATCGCGCTGGAAGCGGTGATTGAACTGCTGGGCATCGGGCACCTGCAAACGCGACGCCCCGCCACGCTGTCAGGCGGAGAACGGCAGCGCGTGGCGATCGCCCGCGCCCTGGCCACCGGCGCGCGGCTGCTGCTGATGGACGAACCACTGGCCGCGCTGGACGCGGCACGCAAGGCCGAGATCCTGCCCTACCTGGAGCGTCTGCCCCGCGAACTGTCGCTGCCCATCGTCTACGTCACCCATGCGATGGACGAGGTGGCTCGACTGGCCGACCATCTCGTGCTGATGCGCGACGGCCACGTGGAGGCGGCCGGCCCGCTGAGCGAGTTGATGGCGCGCACCGATCTGCCCCTCGCACAGCTGGACGATGCCGGTGTGGTGATCACTGCAGAGGTGGCGGAGCACGACGAGTTGCACCGCATGACACGCATCGCGTACCAGGGCAGCTCGCTGTGGGTGGGTCAGTCGCCAGCACAGCCAGGCCAGCCCGTGCGCGCGCGCATCCTGGCCCGCGATGTGAGCGTCACGCGGCAGCCGCCCATCGAGACCAGCATCCTCAACGTGCTGCCCGTGGTGCTGGAGCACGTGCAGCGCGAGCCCGGCACCGCACTGCTCAGCCTGCGAGTGGGGCACAACGCACAACCAGGTCACTGGACCCTGCTGGCGCGCATCACCAGCCGAAGCCTGGACGCGCTGAACCTGCAACCAGGCGACACGCTGCACGCGCAGATCAAGGGCGCCGCACTGATGCGGAGCGGCTGAGAGAAGGACAAAAAAGCAAAAAGCCCCGCACTTTCGTGCGAGGCCTTGCATATCTTGGCTCCCCGACCTGGGCTCGAACCAGGGACCTACGGATTAACAGTCCGGCGCTCTACCGACTGAGCTATCGAGGAACAGCCCACGAGTATAACGGGCTCCGGTGCGCCTGGAAGCAGAGTTTGGGAACTCGTTGCGAAATCGGTTGCGCAGTTCATGTCCCATCTCAATGGGACGCACCAGCCGCAACCTCACCACGGCGGCCTTTCACCGCTTGCGCCAGCAGACGCAGCACCGGCTCGGTGTCGGCCCAACCGAGGCAGGCATCGGTGATCGAGACACCTCGCGCCAGCGCCTGGCCGGGGATCAGATCCTGCCGCCCGGCTTCCAGATGGCTTTCGATCATGACGCCGGTGATGCGTTGTTCGCCTGCGGCCAGTTGCGCGGCGACGTCTTGCGCCACCTCGGTCTGCCGTTGGTGGCGCTTTTCGGAATTGGCATGCGAGCAGTCGATCATGACCTGTTCGCGCAGGCCTGCTCCTCGCAACACTGCGCAAGCCTCCGCCACATCGGCCGCGCGGTAGTTGGGCTTCTTGCCGCCGCGCAGGATCACGTGGCAGTCGGCGTTGCCGCGCGTCTCGAAGATGGCGGCCTGGCCCATCTTCGTCATGCCCATGAAGGCGTGCGGTGCCCGGGCCGCGACCACCGCGTCGGCGGCCACGCGCACGCCGCCATCGGTGCCGTTCTTGAAGCCGACGGGGCACGACAGGCCGGAGGCCAGCTGCCGGTGGCTCTGGCTCTCGGTGGTGCGCGCACCGATCGCACCCCAGGACACCAGATCGGAGATGTACTGTGGGCTCAAAAGATCCAGGTACTCGGTGCCTGCCGGCAGGCCGATCTGGGCGATGTCGAGCAACAGGCCCCGCGCGCGGCGCAGGCCTTCGTTGATGCGAAAGCTGCCGTCCAGCCGCGGGTCGTTGATGTAGCCCTTCCAGCCGACCGTGGTGCGCGGCTTCTCGAAGTACACCCGCATCACCACCAACAGTTCGCTGCGAAGCTCATCGGCCAGCACCTTCAAACGACGCGCGTAATCGAGGGCTTCGCCATGGTCGTGGATCGAGCACGGCCCGACGACCACGATCAGCCGGTCGTCCGCCCCGTTGAGCACCGCCGCCACCGCATCACGCGCCTCGCACACCAGGGCCTGTGCCGTCGCAGGCATGGGCAATTCGTCCAGCAGCAGCGCCGGTGAAATCAGCGGCCGCACGGCGCCTATGCGCAGGTCGTCCACACGCGTGGTGTCTTCGGTGGTCGGTGGCGTGGCAGGACGCACGGCGTTCTGAGGTCGCGATCAACAGCCGAGTTGCTCAGCCAGCTCAATGAGGCTGGTGGCGAACCGGGTGTTCGCAGGATCGGGCCGATCGGGGTTGGGGCAGTTGGGTCCGAACTCGCGCGGGCGGTCGATGTAGGCCGTCTGCAGACCGCAGCCGCGGGCGGCATCGAGATCGTCCTGGTGCGCAGCCACCATCATCACCTGGTGCGGCTGCACATCGCAGACGTGGGCCACGCCGCGGTACAGCTTGGGGTCGGGCTTGTACACGTGGAAGGTTTCGGCCGACAGGATCGTGTCCCACGGCAGGCCGGCGCGCTGCGCCATCTTGAACAGCAAGCCGAGATTGCCGTTCGAGAGCGAGCAGATGGTGTACGCCTCTTTCAGCCGCGTCAGGCCTTCGATCGCGTCGGGCCAGGGATCGAGCTGTTCCCAGGTGCTGTTCAGCTCGAGCTTTTGCTCGTCGCTGAGGTGGGTGATGCCGTGGCGGGCCAGCAGCTCGTCGAGCATCTGCAGGTGCAGGTGGTCGAAGCGGGTCCAGCCTTGGCCGCCCGCATTGACGCGCGCCAGGGCCGGCTTGTAGCCCGCGCGCCATTCGCGGGCGAAGGTGTCGCCGTCGACCGCCAGGCCCAACTTATCGACGGCGCGGGCGATACCGCTGTGCCAATCGACCACGGTGCCAAAGACATCGAAGGCGAGGACTTTCAGGGGTTCATCGGTGGTGTCGGATGAGGTGTCGGTGTTCATGCAGATTCCTGGAGTGCTCAGCGCGGCCGCGCGGCTGTGGCCGCCTCGATCAAAGCCTGCCATTTTGCCGCGACCGCCTCCGGTTGTGGAGCCGCCACCAGCGCCCGCACCACCGCCACTGAACCCACGCCGCTGGACAACACCTCGGGCAACCGCGCGTCGTCGATGCCACCGATGGCGACCAGCGCGTGTTCGCGCATCAGGCGCGCATAAGCGGCCAGTCGGCCCGGCCCTTGCGGCGCGGTCGGCATCACCTTGAGGTTGGTCGGGTAGACCGCGCCCATCGCGATGTAGCTCGGGCTGAGGCGATCAACACGCAGCATCTCGGCGTAGCCGTGCGTACTGAGTCCCAGTCGCAGGCCTTCGCTGCGGATCGCACTCAGGTCGGCGTCGGCGATGTCTTCCTGGCCCAGATGCACGCCATAGGCACCGGCACGGATCGCAGCCTCCCAGTGGTCGTTGATGAACAGGCGCGCACCGGTGCCGCGCACGGCCTCGACCGCGATGTCCACCTCGCGTTGCACGGCTGCGGCGTCGTCAGATTTGAATCGCAGCTGCAACGTGGGCACCCCCGCCTGCGCCATGCTGCCCACCCAGGCGGCATCGGGCAGCACGGCATACAGGCCGAGTGACTTCGGGCAAACAGCGAACGCGTCGCCGCGGGGATGCGGCGCCAGGCCAAAGTCGCCCGGCTGATCGGGCCAGGTGCTGGCATCGAAGTCGCCGGTGCGCTCGGTGCGAGCCCGCCACGCCAACGCGACGCATTCGGCATCGATCTCGATGAAACCCAGCGCACGCGCCGCCTGCTTGGCGGCCCGGTAAGCATGTTCGGCGTGGTGATACTGCGTGGGCGATTCGTCAGAGATAGGCAACCCCACCACCGCGCGGTGCGCCTCGACAATGGCCTGCGCCATCGCATCGACCGAGGCACTCATGCGTGGTGCCAGAACGGGGTGCCCAGCACCGGCGTGCTCGGTTGCGCCGCCTGCTGTTCACTCATCGCACCGCAGCGGTACGCACTGCGACCCGCCTGTACTGCATCGGCGAACGCGCCCGCCATGCCCACGGGGTCTTGCGCCAGCGCCACCGCGGTGTTCAACAGCACGCCGTCATAGCCCCACTCCATGACCTGGCAGGCGTGCGAGGGCCGGCCCAGGCCAGCATCGACGATCATGGGCACGCCCAGCCGCTCGCGCAGCACCTGCATCGCATACGGGTTGACCGGGCCGCGGCCGGTGCCGATCGGCGCCGCCCAGGGCATCACCGCCTGGCAGCCGACATCGACCAGCCGCTGGCACAGCACCAGGTCTTCGGTGCAATACGGCAGCACCTGGAAACCGTCCTTGATCAGCCATTCAGCCGCTTCGACGAGCTTGAGCGTGTCGGGCTGCAGGGTGTAGTCGTCGCCGATCAGTTCGAGCTTGAGCCAGGGCGTGGCGAACACCTCACGCGCCATCTGCGCGGTGGTGATCACCTCCTGGAGGCCATGGCAGCCGGCGGTGTTTGGCAGCACCGGCACACCCAAGGTTTGCAGCAACTGCCAGAACGCATTGCCGGCGTCGGCATTCGTGGCGCCTTGACGGCGCAGCGACGCGGTCAGCATCGCCGGCCGCGCGCGCCGCACCGCGTCTTCCAGCACTTGCGGCGAGGGGTAGCGCGAGGTGCCGAGCATCAGCCGGCTGGCAAACGTCTGGCCATAGAGAACCAACGGATCGGCCGCAGCGTGGACCGCAGGGATGGGAATGTCAGACAACGTGTTCATTGAAATGGGGGCTCGCCTCAGCCGCCGGTGACCGGCGCAATCACCTCGATGCGGTCGCCGTCATGCAGTGGCGTCTCGCAGTAGCGCGCCTTGGGCACGAAAGTCATGTTGATGGCAGCGGCAAACGGCGGAGCAGGTTGCAAGACAGCAATCGCATCGGCCAGTGTCGCACCGGTCGGCAGCTCATGCGCTTGATGGTTGATGTGGACTTTCATGTGGCGACACCGGTGCCGGATTCAATGCGCAGCGCAAACTGCCCGGCCAGCGCGCTGTGGCCGCTCTCGACGCATTGCATCACCGCATCGAGCATCGCGGGTGCAATCAGATAGCCGTGGCGGTACAGGCCATTGACCTGCAAGCGGCGCGGACCCAGCCAGCGCAGCGCGGGGAGGTTGTCGCGCAGCGTGGGCCGGCACTGGGCAGCCATCTCGATCACCCGCGCTTCGGCAAAGCCAGGGTGCACGGTGTAGGCCGCGCTCAGCAGCTCGAGCGTCGATCGCACGCTGGCCGGTGACAGGTCGTCGGACTCGATCTCGGTGGCACCGATCACGAACACACCGCCCGGCTTCGGCGCGATGTACAGCGGGTAGCGTGGGTGCAGGAGCCGTGTGGGGCGGGAGAGCGTGACCTCAGGCGCATACACCCGGATCACCTCGCCACGCACGCCCCGCAACGCCGACCAGTCACTGCGAGCCCCCAGACCGCGGCAGTCGAACAGCCAGCCATCGTGATCGTCGAAGTCGGCTGGCGAGCGCGGGCTGTCCCAGTGCAGCGCTACATCGAGGCGCTGCAGGCGGTGCAGCAGCGCGGCCAGCAGTTCGCGGTTGTCGAGCTGGCCTTCACCCGGCAAGTACAGGCCTTGCGCAAAGCGCTCACCGATGGCCGGCTCCAACCCCGCCACTGCACGGGAGTCGAGAGCTTCGACCGCAGGCAGCTGCGGCATCGAACGGGCGGTGAGCGCCAGTTGCTGCTGGAATCGCGTGGCTTCGGCTGCATCCTGCCGGTGCCACAGCACCAACGTGCCCTGCTGCTGGAAGTACACCGGCGCCCCGAGCGTCGCGATCAACTCGGGCCAACGCACCAGCGAGTGGCAACCCATGCGAACGACACCCAGCTCAGTGACCGCCGACTCGGCCAGCGGCGCGAGCATCGCTGCCGCGACATGCGCCGCAGAGGCAGGCACATGCTGCGCGCTGGCGTCGTACAGATCGACGGCGTGGCCCGCACGCGCCAGTTCGCAGGCGAGCAGTCGGCCCATCAGCCCAGCCCCAAGCACCACGGTGCGATCCATGCGGCGGCTCATGCCGTGACCCTCGCCGCATAATTTTCGACATGACCCGCGACCCCGCCACCGACGCCAGTGCCCTGCCCCCAGGCTTTCGCTATGCCCGCGTGCTGTCGATCGCGGGCTCCGACAGCGGCGGCGGTGCCGGCATCCAGGCCGATCTGAAAACCTTCAGCGCCTTGGGCTGCTACGGCATGACGGCGATCACGGCCATCACCGCGCAGAACACCTTGGGCGTCAACGCGATCCACGGCGTGCCACCCGACGTGCTGCGCGCGCAGATTCGTGCCGTGCTGGACGACATCGGCGCCGATGCGATCAAGATCGGCATGCTGCACTCGCCGGAGGTCGTCGCCGTGGTGGCGCAGGCCCTGGACGACTACCGCATCGCCCACGTGGTGCTCGACCCGGTGATGGTGGCCACCAGCGGCGATCGGCTGATGGCGCAGGAAACGGTGCAGGTGCTGGTGAAAGAGTTGTTTGACCGCGCAACGCTGATCACGCCCAACCTGGACGAGGCCGCTCTGCTGCTGGGCCGGCCCATCAACCATGCGGCCGAGTTCGACAGCGCCACGCGCGACCTGCTGGCCCTCGGCGCGCCAGCGGTGCTGCTCAAGGGTGGGCATTTGGCCAGTGACGAGGTGGTCGACGTGCTGGCGACGAGCGGGGATCATGGCAGCACGCAACGCTGGGCATCGCCGCGCATCGCCAGTCGCAATGTCCACGGCACCGGTTGCACCCTGTCGTCGGCCATTGCGGCGCACCTGGCGCTCGGGCTCAGCCTGCCGCAAGCGGTCGCCGAAGCGCGAACCTATGTGCTGGCATCGATTGCAGCCGGTGCCACCGCGCGCACCGGCGCTGGGCACGGCCCGCTGAACCACGCTCACGCGCCGCAGGTGATGCGGCTGCTGCCGATCGGCGAGGGCGGGCTTCGGTAAGGACATCGAAAAATCAGGCAGATGGACAGCAGCGGACCCAGGACGATACCAATGCCGCCTGTCCCTGCAGCGTCAGAGCGCACCGCTGCACCAAGAAGTTCCCGCGCAGCACCCCGACGCTGAGCGGGGCACACGAACGCCACGCCCAGTGGCGCCGAAGCTTCAGGGTTGCGCGTGACCCCTCGAAATCCCGTGTCGATACGGCGACACTAGGGCCGTTGACGAACCCAGGTGCCCCACATGCCCAAGCAACCGCTCTACAAATCCCTGTACTTCCAGGTGATCACCGCGATCGTGATCGGCGTGCTGCTCGGGCACTTCTATCCCGACACTGGCGCGGCGATGAAGCCCTTGGGCGACGGTTTCATCAAGCTGATCAAGATGATCATTGCGCCGATCATCTTCTGCACGGTGGTCGTCGGTATCGCCGGCATGGAAGACATGAAGAAGATCGGCAAGACCGGCGGCTTGGCGTTGCTGTACTTCGAAATCGTCAGCTCGATCGCCTTGGTGGTGGGACTGCTGATCATCAACCTGGTGAAGCCCGGCGTCGGCATGAACATCGACGTCAGCACGCTCGACACCAAGGGCATCGCGGCCTATACCGAGCCCGGCAAGATGGCGAGCACCACCGACTTTCTGCTCAACGTGATCCCGAGCACCGTGGTCGACGCCTTCGCCAAGGGCGAGATCCTGCAGGTGCTGCTGTTCGCGGTGATGTTCGGTTTCGCACTGCACAAGTTCGGTGGCCGCGGCACGCTGGTGTTCGACCTGATCGAGAAGACCTCGCACCTGCTGTTCAGCATCGTCGGCATGATCATGAAGGTCGCCCCGATCGGTGCGTTCGGCGCGATGGCTTTCACGATCGGCAAATACGGCGTCGGCTCACTGGTGTCGCTCGGCGCGCTGATGGCCACGTTCTATGCGACCTGCCTGCTCTTCATCGTCGTCGTGCTGGGGCTGATCGCCCGGTTTCACGGCTTCTCGATCTTCAAGTTCATCCGCTACATCAAGGAGGAGCTGTTGATCGTGCTCGGTACCTCGTCCAGCGAATCGGTGCTGCCACGAATGATGGCGAAGATGGAAAACCTGGGCGCCCGGAAATCGGTGGTCGGGCTGGTGATCCCGACCGGCTACTCGTTCAACCTCGACGGCACCTCGATCTACCTGACGATGGCCGCGGTGTTCATCGCGCAGGCCACCAACACCGACATGACGGTGACGCAGCAGATCACGCTGCTGCTGGTGCTGTTGCTCACCTCCAAGGGCGCAGCCGGCGTCACCGGCAGCGGGTTCATCGTGCTGGCGGCCACGTTGTCGGCGGTGGGCCATGTGCCGGTGGCCGGGCTGGCACTGATCCTGGGCATCGACCGCTTCATGTCGGAGGCGCGCGCGCTGACCAACCTGGTCGGCAATGGCGTTGCCACCCTCGTGGTCGCCAGTTGGACCGGTGACCTGGACAAGGATCAGATGAATCGGCGGCTGAACAATGAGACCGATGCCGACGCGGCTGAGCCAGAGGCGGTGCTCGACCCCGTCGAGCAGCACATGCAGGTCACACCCACACGCTGACGATGCAGCAGGCACGCAATCCGCTGCACGGCATCACGCTTGAGGGCATCGTGACCGCGCTGGTCGCCCACTACGGCTGGGCAGAACTGGGAGCACGCATCCCGGTGCGCTGCTTCACCAGCGACCCGAGCGTTTCATCGAGCCTGAAGTTCCTGCGCAAGACGCCGTGGGCCCGAGAGAAAGTCGAAGGGCTTTACCTGTTCATGCTGCGCGATATCAAGCGCACCGCCGGCTCATCGACCAGCGAATGACCGCGCTCTGACCGCACCGGTCACGATCAGCCACTGGCGGCCTGCAACGCCCTCAAGATGCGGGTGGATCGAGGGGGCTGTCGGTCGCCGCCATCAGTGTCAGCGCGGCAGGAAAATCGAGTCGGTCCACCGCCGATTGCAGCGCGGCGAAACGCTGCGGATGCCAGGCTCGGCGCAACGCAGGCGCCAACGTGGCGAAGCGCACGAGCGCGGCCAGGTCCTGACGCTGCAACAGCGTCTGAAGTTCGGCGCAGGCTTGCAGATCGAGTGGCTCCGGTTCACCCCCCATCGGCGCACGGCTCTGATCCTCGCCCAACTCTGACAGCCAGGGCTCGCTCGCCTGCATCAACTGCCGCAATGCGCCAACCAAGGCTGCGAAGGTGGCTGACGGCGATGCCGCGCTGGCTTCGGTCGCATCAGGAGCCATGAGCCCATCCGGTGCATCGCCGCCCTCGGCGCGCCAGGCGCGCTCGGCTGCTGCCGCCGCGGCCTGTACGCCGGTGGCGCTGAGTACACCGGCGCTGCCGACCAGTTTGTGCATCCGGGCGACCAGGGCGAGCCGGTCGGTCGGACGCAGTGTGCGCACATCGATCACAGCGAGGTCACCGAACTCGTCGCACAGTCGGCGCAGCAGTCGGTTGAAAAGTATCAGATCGCCATCGAGCCGGACGCGCGCAGCGGCCACATCGATGCCGGATATCACAGGCCAGTTCGATGGTGCGACCTCTGCGTTCGCGATCGGGCGCCCCCGTGTGCCGATCGGCAGGCTCGAACCGCGTGCCGCCTCGATGCGCCGGCGCAGCAGGCCGACCATGGCCGGTGGGTCAAAAGGCTTGGGGATGAAATCGTCCATCCCGGCGTCGAGTGCACGTTGCCGCTCGCTGAGCAGGGCACCAGCGGTCAACGCGACGATGGGCAATGCGCGCAAGCCCAGCTCGTTGCGGATGCGCCCGCTGGCGCCCAGGCCGTCGAGCACCGGCATCTGCACGTCCATCAGCACCGCATCGACACCTTGAGGGTTCGCGCGCAGCCACTCGACCGCCTCCTCGCCGTGGTGCGCCACCGTCACCTCCGCGCCCTCGCCTTCGAGGACCCGCTGAGCGACTTCGAGATTGATGGTGCTGTCGTCAACCACCAGCACCCGAGCCCCCTGCAGCATGGCCACGCCCGCGCTATCAACCCTGGCCCGCTTGGCCTGCTCAGCGAATTCGGCACTGGCGGCAGCGAAGGGCAGCGTCAGCTCAAAGCGGCTGCCCACGCCAACCTGGCTGCTGGCGTGGATGCGGCCGTTCATCATCTCGGCGAGTCGCTTGACGATGGACAGACCCAGGCCCGTGCCACCGAAGCGCCGCGTGGTCGACACATCGGCCTGCGCGAAGGGCGCATACAGGCGCTCGAGCGCATCTGGCGCGATACCGATGCCTGTGTCTTCCACGGTGAAACGCACCATCGCCTGCGAGGCGTCGGTGGGGGGTGGCGCATCGAGCATTTCGACATTCAGACGCACCTGCCCGCGCTCGGTGAACTTGATGGCGTTGTCCAGCAGATTGATCAGGATCTGGCGCAGCCGCATCGCGTCGCCCTTCAGGCCGCGGGGCAGCGCTGGCGCCACATCGACGACCAGCAACAGCCCCCGCTCCATCGCCTTCACCTGCATCAGGCCGGCGATCTCTTCGAGCAGCGCGAGCGGATCGAAATCCGTGGGCTCCAGGGCCATCTCGCCGGCCTCGATCTTCGACAGGTCGAGCACATCGTTGATCACGTCGAGCAGCGAGCGACTGGCCACACCGATCTTGCCCAGCAGGTCCCGTTGATCGTTGTCGAGCGCGGTCTTCTGCAGCAGGTACGACAGGCCGACCACCGCATTCATCGGGGTGCGAATCTCGTGGCTCATGTTGGCCAGGAACGCACTCTTGGCGACATTGGCGGAATCGGCCTGCCGCTTGGCCTGAAGCAGTGCGGCATTGGTCGACAGCAGCGCCGCAGCGCGCTCCTGCAACACCGTGACCATCGTGTCGAAGGCCTGGGACAAGCGGCCCAGTTCGTCACGGCCTCGGTAGCGCGTCCGTGCCGTCAGGTCACCCGCCTCGACCGATTCAGCCACCGCCTGCAATGAGGCAATCGGCTGCAGAACACGCCGCCACAGCAGCCAGGCCAGCAGCAGCGTCACCGCCAGCAACACGCCCTGGGTGGCCACCGCCTGCAAGCGCTGCGCCGCATTGGCTGCACGTCGGCGCTCCAGCACGTTGTGGGAAATGTCGAATGCACCATCGCTGATACGCCGGGTCTCGTTAATCAATTGGTCGGTGAGGGTCTCGCGGCGCTCGCTGCTTGCCTCACTGGCCGACTCTGCCTTCGCCAGTTGCAGCCCGTCAAACAGCGGCTGCAGGCTGCGCGCGATGTCCAGCAGCTCCCTGGCTTCCTCGGCCTGGATCGGTCCGATGGCGATGTAGTCCTGCAGCGTGGCCGTCAGCTCGCGGTGTGTCGCCTTCCACTGCCGCACCGCGCGTGGGCTGGCATGCAGGGCGTAGTCCTGGGTCAGCACCAGCAGCCCAGCGGCGTCGCGGGTGATGATGTCGGTCTCGATGCGCTGGCGGTCCAGCGTGGCGGCCACCTGCAGGTCCAGCGCGATCGAGGCGATGCGGGTGGTCACCGCCACCAACGCGATCCCGACGCAGGCTGTCAGGACAATTTTCAGGCGCATGATCGCTCAGGCTCGATCAATTGACGATGGACACCGCGCGCTGATCGACCGTTCGCAGGGGGCCGAGGCGCATGCGTTCCAGGTAGTCGGGCACCGGTCCCCTGGGCACCAGTGCCTCGCGCAGCGCCCAGCGTGACTCGGCTTCCAGCCCCGTGATCAGCGACTGGTCCAGCCGCAAGCGGTAGTCGTAATCGCTCCAGCTCGCATCGATCAGGGCCGCATCGACATGCAGCCGGGCCGCCAGCGTGGCCTTGGCCTGCATCGGCTGCTCATCGATGAACGCGCAGGCGCGCTTCAGTGCGCGCAGGATTTTCACCAGATCACCGTCGGCCAAGCCGGCGGCCGCTGGCACGCTGACCAGGTTGGCGGTGACGGTGTAGAAGCGCGGGCTGGGGAGCACCACCGCGTTGTTCCCGAGCTTCATGGCTGCGTAGTGGGCATGCGGCTGGTACAGCCCGGCCGCGTCGATGCGCCCCTCCACCAGCTGCGTGATCATCTCGCCAGCCTCCAGCGGCACCATGGTCACGGACCGCGGATCGATGTTGTTGAAGACGAGGAATGTGTTGGTGAAGTAGTGCCCGGTGGTGCCCTTGACGAAGCCGATCCGCTTGCCCTTCAGGTCGGCCACCGTGCGGACACCGCGGTCGGTACGGCCGATCAAGCGGTTCTCGCGGGAAGTGCCGAACGTGGCGACGATGTCGAAACGCGAACCGGCGTGAGCGGCCATGACGATCGGCGTGTCGGCCACGGTCGCCACCTGTGCCTCGCCGTCGGTCAGGTGTTGCAGGCAGCGCTTGCCGTTGACGCAATGCACGATCTTGATGTCCAGCCCTTCGCCGCGGTAGTAGCCCTGGGCCTCGGCGATCAGAGCGGGGGCGAACAGCGGCGTGTCAGCGATGGCCAGCGTCAGCGGTGCTGCCGGTGCGGCAGCGGCTGCCCCCAGCGCCAGCACCGCCAACGCCGACCGTAACAAGGCGATGGCGACCCGGCGGATCAGCGCGCTCATGTCCGCAGCTCCGGCGGGTGCTGGCCCGGCGCGTCGGCGTGTGCTAGTGTCAGCCGCAATCGCTGCGTGACATCGCGCAGCATCAGCGTGGTGATCTGATCTGTGCCCTCGCCCAGACACGACAGCGACGCCTCCACCGCACACGCGCGGCCGTCGGCTCGCGCCAGCGTCCATGTTTCGCGGTCCAACGTGGCGGGGTCCGTCGCGGCCCGCACCAGCAACGTGTCGAGAAAAGGCAAGCGTTGTCGCGCCGGGGCGCCAAGGGCCTGCCCGGGCGAGACACCCAACAGACGGCAGGCGGCTGCATTGATCAGCACGATGCGGCCTGCAGCGTCGAGGCTGACGACCGCATCGGCGGCCGCGGCAACGATGTCTGCGACGCGGCTGTCGTCGAGCGGCTGCCACTGTTCGCGCTGGGCGCGCAGCGCGGCGTCGGCATGGGGCTGCCCACGCAGAGCCCTGCGCACACGGGCCTGCAGCACGTCAGCGACACAGGGCTTCGTGATGAAGTCGACCGCGCCCAGGCGCAGCGCCTGGGCCTCGAAGTCCGGATGGTTGAAACTGGTGATGAAGATCACCGGCACATGAGCCAACGTGGGGTCGGCCTTCATCGCTCGGCACACGTCGAAGCCGCTGAGGCCTGGCATCCCCTCGTCGAGCAGCACCAGATCAGGCACCGCCTGGCGGGACAGGCTCAGCGCGTCCTCGCCGCGCGTCGCAAAACGCAGACGGCCGAAGCCCGCCAGCATGCGGCCGAGCACCTGGATCGCCCCTGCATCGTCATCGACGATCAGGATGGTGGGCTCGCGGTCAATTTGGATCTCGGCCATGGCTTTACCTCAGTGATCAGAGATCGGCCGCATCGTTACTCAGCCGGTGGAGCCACCAGAGTCGCTGGCGGCGATCGGTGGACGGTAGGTCTGACACTGGCACCGGCCGGCGGCCTTGGCGGCATAAAGTGCCTGATCGGCAGCGCCGATCAGCGCCTCGGCCGACAGCGCGGTGTGATGCGCATCGGGCGTGCGGCGTGCCGACGCCACCCCAACCGAGACGGTGACCACGCGGCGCGGCGGCGAACCTTCGTGCGGGATGCACAGGGCTTCCACCGCCGCAACCACGCGCTCGGCCAGATGGGTCGCACCGGACAGATCGGTTTGCGGCAACAGCATCGCAAATTCCTCGCCACCGTAGCGAGCGACGTGATCGGCCGGGCGGCGCACCAGGCCTTGGACGGCGGTGGCCACTTGCTGCAGGCAGAGATCGCCCGCGGGATGGCCGTATCGGTCGTTGTAGCGCTTGAAGTGGTCGACGTCGATCATCAGCAGTGACAACGGTTCGTCATCGCGCATCGCGCGCTCGCATTCGCTTTGCAACTGCTCGTCGAAGCGGCGCCGGTTCGCGACGCCGGTGAGCCCGTCCACCAAGGCGGCGCGGCGCAATGCATCGGCCATGGCCTTCAGTCGCAACTGCGTGCGCACCCGCACCATCACCACCTCGGCGGCCGGCGGTTTGCGGATGAAATCGGCCGCGCCGGCGGCAAAGGCAGCGACCTCGGTCTCGACCTCGCCACGGCTGGACACGAAGATCACCGGCACTTCGGCCAGTTGTGGATCGGCCTTCATCAGCGCGCAGAACTCGAAGCCGCTCATGCCGGGCATGTCGGCATCGACCAGCACCACATCGGGCGCCGACTCTCTGGCCAGGCGCAGCGCATCGTGGCCAGACAGCGCGAAGCGCAGATGACCCAGCCCGCACAGCATGCGACCCAACACCTGCACGATGCCGGGGTCGTCATCGACCAGCAGCAGCGACAGGGTCGGCACCACGAGGGGTGCTGCGGCAGGAATCGTCGGCGTTGCGCCCGTATGGATCAACGGTACGGCGTCGCCGCGGCGACGGGCAAATGGCGCAGCGCTGTCACCAGAAAGCGTCACCTCACTGCCCGGCAATCCGGAGGGCAGCACCATCATCAGCAGGCGCTCCGTCGGAAGCCGGAACAATCGACAGCGGGTGGGTGAGGTGTCATGCGACGCTGGTTGAACTCAGCCGCGATGTTACCGACGGGGCCCTGCTGCAGTCGACCCGAATGCGGGCAAAACCAGGTGCTTTCCGGGGCGTCGAGTGGGCGTGGCCGCAATCGGGCGGCTAGGCGCTGACGATCCCGGCCACCACCTCACCGATGGCCAGCGATGCGGTGAGGCCCGGCGATTCGATGCCGAACAGCTGAACCACACCCGCGCAGCCGTGCTCGGCTGGACCCTGAAGCCCAAAGTCGGCCGCAGGTTGGCCCGGGCCGCTCAGCTTCGGCCGGATGCCGCTGTAAGCCGGTGCGAGCGCGCCATCGGGCAGGCGCGGCCAGTAGCGGCGGACTTCGGCTGCAAATGCGTCAGCACGACCCGCATCGACGGTGTAGTCGAGGTCGCGACCGAGGTCGGCGGCGGTGGTGATGTCGTCGATCCACTCCACATCGGGCCCGAACTTGGCCTGGCCGCCCAGGTCCAGCGTCAGGTGCACGCCCAGGCCGCCATCGCTTGGCATGGGGTAGATCAGCCGCGAGAACGGCGCGCGACCGGTGAGTGAAAAGTAATGCCCCTTGGCCAGATGGCGCGAGGGGATCGCGGCCGCTGGAAAGCCCTCCATCAAGGCGGCGACCGCCTGGGCGTCCAGGCCTGCGGCGTTGACGACCCAGCGAGCCTGCAACGTGAAATCGACTCTGGCCGCCCGATCGAGACCACCCGTCTCGCGAACCGTGACCTGCCATCCATCGCCATCGCGCATGGCATGGACCACGTCGTTGGTCACCGCCAGCAGTGCACCGGCCGCTTCGGCGTCACCGAGCAGCGAGGTCATCAGGCCGTGGCTGTCAACGATGCCGCTCGCCGGAGACCACAAGGCCGCCGCGCACTGCAACTCCGGTTCGAGCGCCAGTGCCTGGGAGCGCGTCAGCCACTGCAGGTCGCTGACACCATTGGCCACGCCCTTGGCGTGCAAGGCGTCGAGCGTTGCCACATCGGCCTCGCGCGTCGCGACCACCAGCTTGCCGCAGCGGCGGTGCGAGATGCCGCGTTCGGTGCAGTACTCGTACAGCAGCCGCGAGCCGCGCACGCACCACAACGCCTTGCGGCTTCCGGTCGGGTAGTAGAGGCCGGCGTGGATGACCTCGCTGTTGCGCGCCGACACCCCGGTGCCATAGGCCGCCTCTCGCTCGACGATCACCACGTCCAGCCCGGCTTGCGCGATGGCACGCGCGCAGGCCAGCCCGACGACGCCGGCCCCGACCACGATGCAATCAACGCGGTCCATCGCGGCCTCAGCGCCAGCCGGGCGCCAGCAGCGTGACCGCAAGGCCGACGGCTGCACAGGCGCCGAGCAGTGGCATCACGCCGGCCCTGAAGCGGAACAAGGCCACCGCAGCGGCGACCGCGATCAGCGCCGACACGGCATCGAAGCGCCCCTCGAAGCCCTGCGGCCACAGCACGTGGTAGGCGAAGAACAAGGCCAGGTTCAGGATCACACCGACCACGGCGGCGGTGATTGCTGACAACGGTGCGGTGAAGCCCAGCTTGCCATGCGTGGCCTCGATCACCGGGCCGCCCGCCAGGATGAAGATGAAGGACGGCAAGAAGGTGAAGAAGGTCACCACGGTGGCCGCCACGGCGCCAGCGGTGAACAGCGCGTCGGGGCCGAACATCGGCTTCAGCCAGCCGCCCACGAAGCCGACGAACGCCACCACCATGATGAGCGGGCCCGGCGTGGTCTCGCCGAGCGCCAGGCCGTCAATCATCTGGGCGCCGCTCAGCCATTGGTGGTGTTCCACCGCACCCAGGTACACATAGGGCAGCACCGCATAGGCGCCACCGAAGGTCAGCAGCGCGGCCTTGGTGAAGAACCAACCCATCTGCGTCAGTGTGCCCTGCACGCCCTGGGTCAGCAGCAGCACCGCCATCGCCCCCGCCCAGAGGCCCAGGCCCACGGACAGCACCATGAGCAAGCGACGGCGCTTGAACAGCGCATGGTCTGGCGGCGGCGTGTCGTCGTCGATCAATGCGCGGCCGTAGGTTTTGTGAGCATTGCCATGCCCACCACCCAGCGCGAACACCTGGGGTGCGACTTTCGCGCCGACGTAGCCGATCAGAGCCGCTGCCAGCACGATGGCCGGGAAGGGAACGTGGAGCGCGAAGATCCCCACGAACGCCGCGGCTGCGATGGCCCACATCCAGCCGTTCTTCAACGCCCGGCCGCCGATGCGGTAAGCCGCATGCACGACCAGCGCAGTGACCGCCGGCTTGATGCCGTAGAAGGTGCCCGCGACCAGCGGCACGTCCCCAAAGCGCAAGTAGATCCACGACAGCCCGATCAGGATGAACAGCGACGGCAGCACGAACAGCAAGCCTGCCGCAATGCCTCCTGCGGTGCGATGCATCAACCAGCCGATGTAGGTGGCGAGCTGCTGGGCCTCGGGGCCAGGCAGCACCATGCAGTAGTTGAGGGCGTGCAGGAAGCGCTTCTCGCTGATCCAGCGGCGGCGCTCGACCAGCTCGGTGTGCATGATCGCGATCTGCCCCGCGGGCCCGCCAAAACTGATGAAGCCGAGCTTCAACCAGAAGCGCAGCGCCTCGGTAAAGCGCACCGCCGCCGGGGCGCTGTCAGTCGGCGCAGCCAGTGGCGTTGGGGCCAGAGAAGTCGGCGCGGAGCGCATCCGCAGGATTGTGCAGGGTGCACAAGAAGGGCGGAGTCGCCTCGGGGTCACTTGAACTCAAACATGCCCCTGACCGGCCGACAATCTGTGCAGTGGCAAGGCCGCGTGGCCAGTGGCCAGCGCGACGGCAAGTGCATACCGCCGCGGCGCACCCGTTACATTTTCGTACAGTCTTTCCTGAATGATCGTGCTCCACCCCAACCGTCGACAGTTCTGTGTCGCCCTGGCGGCGACCACATCAGGGCGGGCCCGCGCGGCGGTAGAACCCCTGCGCGTGCTGGCGTGGCCCGGTTACGCTGACCCGGACGTCGTTCGGACCTTCGAGCAGCGCCACAGCAGCCGGGTCGAGATCACGGTCATCGATTCCGACCTCGACCTGTGGAACAAGATCATTGCCAACGGGGCGCAGGATTTCGATGTCTTCGCGGTGAACACCGCCGAATTACAGCGCTACATCCGCAAGGGCCTGGTGGTTGGTATCGCCACCGAGCAAGTGCCGAACCTCGCGCGACAGCGCCCACGGTTCCGCGACCTGAAATCCATCCCGGGCATCGTCCACGGCGGTGTGGTCTATGCCGTTCCGTACACCTACGCCGAAATGGGACTGATCTACGACCAGCAGCAGATGTCCCAGGCCCCCGAGTCGCTGTCCGCCTTGTGGGACGAGCGCTACCGCGGCAAGGTCGTCGCCTACAACGGCGGCACCCACAATTTCTCGCTGGCCGCTCTCTCACTGGGACTGGATTCACCGTTCAAACTGGGCAAGAGCGACTGGCCGCGTGCGGTTGATCGACTGATCGCCCTGCGCCGCAATGTCACAGGTTTCTACACGCGCCCTGATGAATCAGTCGCGTTGTTCAAGCACCGGCAGGCCGCGGTGATGTTCGCCAATTTCGGCAAGCAGCAATTGCAGCTTTGCAAGGCCGCAGGGCTGAACGTCGGCTACGCGCTGCCCAAAGAAGGCGCGCTGGCGTGGCTGGACTGCTGGGTCATCACGCGCAGCGCGCGCAACCTGAGCCTCGCCACGGCCTGGATCAACTACTTGCTGGAAAGCGAGCCGGGTCAGGTGCTGACGAGCCGCCAGGGGCTGAGTAACACCACCGCTGCCGAACCAGACGACGAGGCCAGCGAGATGCTGCGTTGGTTGCAGCCCGTGGAAAGCGAAGAACACCGCAATCAGCTGTGGAGCCGCATCGTATCGGGCGATCGCGCCAGCAAGGTTCTGGCATCGTGAAGCTGGGCATCGCCCGCAAGCTTGCACTTCTGCTGGCGGTGGTGGGCGCTCTTGCGTCGGGCCTGACGGGGCTCTACGCGTACCAGACCAGCCGACAACTGCTGGTTGAATCGGCCCAGGAGCGGTTGCTGACATCGACCCAGGTTCTGGCGCGGCGGATCACGCAGTCACGCCAGGAAATCACCCGCAACCTCGAAGTGCTCGCGCGTTTGCCCAGCACACTGGCGGTACTGCAGCACGCGGACAACGCACAGGCCAGGCAGTTGGCCACCTTGTTTGAACGGATGATGTTGGCCCACCCGTCGTACTTCCAGATTCGGCTCATTTCGGCCCGTGAGCACGGCCTGGAGCGGGTACGCGTCGACCGGCAAGGTGATCTGCCTGTCGAGGTTTCGGGGGATGATCTGCAGGAGAAAGGCCACTACCCGTACGTCGCCGAGACCTTGCAGTTGAAGGCGGGAGAGTTCTACCTGTCCGAGATCGCGGTCAATCACGAGCGCGGCACCTACGCCGGGCTGGACCAGCCGGCCTTGCAACTGGCCACACCCGTCACCGATGCACTGGGCGCACCACTGGGCGTGGTGGTGATCAACGTCGACCTGAACGGCATGTTCGCGCTGCTGGCCGCCGATTTGCCAGCGAACTTCAAGCTGTTTCTTGCCAACGACGATGGCGACATCCTGATCCACCCGGACCCGACGCGCACCTTCGGCTTCGACCGCGGGCGGCGCATCCTGATCCAGGAAGAGTTCCCAATGACACACGACATCGTTCGAGGCGCGCGCGAGCATGTCGTTTTTGACGCCGGAGACAGCGCCCCGGGCAGCGAGCCGGTGGTCGCCGCGTTCATTGGGCAACCGATAGACGTGCCATCGCACGAAAAGCGCCTCGTGCTGGGCCTGGCGCAGCCGCTCGCAGTGGTGGTCGCGCAGGCACATCGGCTGGGCGTGACCATCTTGCAGTTGGTGCTCGGACTGTGCCTGGGATGCCTGGTCCTGGCCGCGGTGCTGGCGCGCGCCTTCACACAGCCCATCAACGCGATGAGCGCGGCCGCTGCCAACTTCGCCAAGGGTCAGCCTGCGGGCGATCTGCCCGTCGAACGACAGGACGAGATCGGTGAACTGGCGCGCAGCCTCCAGCAGATGCAGCACCAGATCAACCACAACCTGTCGCAGCTCCAGAGCAACCAGCAAGCGTTGGAGCACATGGCCCAGCACGACGTGCTCACGGGTTTGCCGAACCGCCGCCTGTTCGTGTCGCAGCTCGAAAAGGCGATGATCCACGCTCGCCGTTATGGCGGGGAAGTCAGCGTGCTGTTCATCGACCTGGATGATTTCAAGGACATCAACGACCGTTACGGTCACGACACCGGCGATCTGGTGCTGAAGGCCGTGGCTCAACGCTTGCTGGCCATGATGCGCGAAGGCGACACCGTGGCCCGCATCGGTGGCGATGAATTCGTGGTGATGCTGGGCGCGGCGACCACGCATCCGCAGTTGATCGCGGTGGCCGAAAAGATGCTCAGCGGCATCAATCTGCCGATCGATGTCTTTGGTGTCGAGATGAAGGTCGGCGCCAGCATCGGCATCAGCCGCTATCCGCAAGATGGGCAGAGCGTCAGCGAATTGCTGGCGACGGCGGACCACGCGATGTACGCGGTCAAGGCAGAAGGCAGCGGTGGCTTTCGCTTTGCCTCGCTACCGACGGTCTGAGCCCGGATCGCGGGCTCAGAACACCGCGTGGTCGCCGCGCTCGTTCTGGACCTCGCCGCGGACCAGACGTGCGTAGTGATCCAACAAGGTGTCGCTGCCAGTGGACGGCGTGGCTGCTGCGTCGTAACGGCCGGTGATCGGATCCAGCACCAGCATCGATTCGGTCGCGTAGTAGCGACCGATACGCGCCAGCTCCGCCTTGGCCGCCAGTGCAGGCGCCACGCGGCCCAAGGTGGCGAGCACAGCGATGATCGCGTCGAGCAGCGCGACGGGCACCTGCTTGAAACGAGGCTGTTGACCCAGCAGCGCGAACAGGTGCTCGCCTTGCTGGCGCGGTGTGATCGCCTCTCCCGGCCCGCCGATCGGCAGCACCTTTCGATGTCGGCTGGTGTCGTCCAGGCAGTCAGCGAGGTACGCGCCCAGATCATCGTCGCTGATGGGCTTGCAGGCGGTCAGCGTGCCGTCACCAAAGACCAGGAAGGGCTTGCCCTTCCTGACGCGCTCGATCTGGCCCGACAAAGACTTGAAGAACGCGGTGGGGCGCACGATCGAATAGTTCAGTCCCGACCCGATCAGCGCCTTCTCGAATGCCAGCTTGGCGTGCTGAAAGGCCAGCAATGGCTTCTGCACGCAAATGGCCGAGAGCAACACGACCTGCGTGACGCCAGCGTGTTGCGCCGCGCTCAAGGCATGCAGATGCGCCTGGTGATCGATGGCCCAGGCATCCTGGGGTGCCCCCGTGCGCGAGGCCAGGCAGGACACCAGCGCATCGAAATGCTCGCCGCAAAATCCGTCGCGAGCCAGCGATGCCGGGTCGCTGACATCGCCGAAGCGCACCGACGCACCGGCCAGCAAACGCGCGCTGTCGTCGGCCGCCAACGCTCCGCCAACGCCGGCACGTGGGCGGACGAAACACACCACCTCGTGCCCGCGCTGCACCAGTGCACGCACCGTGGCACGGCCGATGGTGCCGGTGCCACCGAGGACGAAGACACGCCGAGGCTGAGGCGACCGCCGGGTGTGATCCGGACTGGCTGGTGTCACGCGACCTTGACCATCAGCTTGCCGTGGTTGCCACCGGTGTAGAGCATGCGCACGGCTTGGACCGCGTTCTCCAGGCCCTCGACTTCATGCAGGTTCCACTTCAGCTTTCCCTGCGAGTGCCACTGGGTCAGCGCACGGTAGGCCTCCGCGTAACGCGGGATGTAGTCCAGCACGATGAAGCCCTGCACCTTCAGGCGCTTCATCAGGATGTTGCCGTAGTTCTTCGGGCCCGGGACACGGCCGTCAGCGTTGTAGCCAGAGATCAGGCCGCAAACGATCACCCGGCCAAACAGGTTCATCTGCCCGAGCACCGCGTCGAGGATGTCGCCACCGACGTTGTCGAAATAGATGTCGACGCCACCAGGGCACAGCGTACGCAATTGGGCATCGACGTCCTGCGCCTTGTAGTCGATGGCGGCGTCGAAGCCCAGCTCGTCGACGATCATCTTGCACTTGTCCTTGCCGCCGGCGATGCCGACCACCCGACAGCCCATGGTCTTCGCGATCTGCCCGACCAGGGCACCGACGGCACCTGCGGCGCCGGACACGACCAGCGTCTCGCCGACTTTCGGCTGGCCGATATCCACCACCCCGAAGTACGCGGTGGGCCCGACGATGGTGTAAATACCGAACACCTCCTTCACCGGAATGCCGGGCAGCTGTGGGCACAGCTGCAGGTTCGCAGCCGGCACGCAGCAGTAGTCGCTCCAGGTGGCCAGTCCCATCACCTGATCGCCGATCTGGTAGGCCGGGCTGCGGCTTTCGACCACCTCGCCCATCACCGCACCACGCATGGCGGTGTTCAGCGCCACGGGTGGCATGTACTGGACCATGTCACTCATCCAGATGCGGTTGGTCGGGTCCAGAGACAGGTAGTGCGTGCGGAGCACGACCTCGCCGTCGCCGGCTGTCGGGATCGGCGTCGTCTCGATCACCAGATCGTCGTCGGCGATGTCGCCGACCGGGCGCTTCTTCAAGATCCACTGTCGATTGCTGTGCTGTGCCATGCCCGTCTCTCCTCATGATGTGAATTCGGACGGAGCTCTGCCGCTGCACTGACCTGCACCACCAGCCCCCGCCAAAATTGTCGCCGCGAAGCGGTCCGATGTTTCTTGAGATTTCCCGCAACGAAAAAGCCCCAGGGCCTGTGTGAGCAGGCGGCCTGGGGCTGAGATCACCGGCAACTGCCGGTGACTGCACACCATCAGTCGTCGAGTTCGATGCGCGTCGCCAGCAGCGTGGTGCCGCCCGATCCGGACTGGGCGATAGCCTTCACTTCGACCCTCGCGCCATTCAGGGTGGCCGTCGTCAGACCATCTTCGAAGCGGGTGTTTGCGTCGTACTGCACGGTCACGCCGCGCACAACGATCGAGCCTGTCGGGCTGCCGCACGGTGTCGTGCTGCAGGCAGCCACACCATCGAACTCGTACGGCGCATCGCTGCCGTCATCACCGCCGTCGTTGTCGTCGTCCTCGAATTCGACCTTGCGGGCGACCAGCACACCGGAGGTCACTACTCCCTTGGCCTCGATGCGCACGCCGTTGGCCAGATTGCCCACGGCGCCGTCTTCATAGGTCACCGTGGTGTCGAGTTGAACCGGGTAGCCGTTGACCTTGAACGGTGCCGAGGACGAGGTGAACTCGCTGATCAGACCCTCGATTTCAGCCTCGTTCACGCCGCTTGCATACACGCGATTCCTCACCTTGACGCGCTCGGCGGTGTAGGTGTTGGCGGCGATGGCGGTCTTGTCCAGGCGCACGCTCACGAATACGCCATCGGCAATCGCGCCATCGATCGACGTGTCACCGTCAGTTTGAACGGTGACCGTTCCCACGCTGAAGCGCTGACCTGGCGATGTGGCCACCAGCCCGGAGACAACGCCGCGAAGGCGGTAATCGCCGCCGAAGCCCGAAATCGTGGTGGCTTCCAGTTCGATGCGGGTGGCCTTGATCGCACCGCCAGCATCTGGCAGACCGTAAACCTCGATGACATTGCCCACTGCCAGCGCGGCCAGACCACTGACATCGTCGAAAAGCGTGGTCGCCGTGACGTTCACCACCTGACCAAATACCGTCACCGTGCCAGCGCCCACGTTGACGGCAGTGACCGGGCCCTTCAGCGCGGAGTAGTAAGCAATGCTGCTCGCCGTTCCAGTGAGGCCGTCGCTGTTCACCGAGCCGCGAATCTCCACCACTTGGCCGATGGCCAGCGCGCTCGAGTTGCTGTCGTTGTCGTCATCGTCGAAGATGTCGGCACCGCTGTCGTCATAGCGCACGCCATTGACGATGATGGAGCCGAAGCCGCTGATGGTGCCCACGGCAAACGAGCCCGTGCCACCCGTGCCGACGCCTGCACTGCCCCCACCACCGCCGCCGCAGGCAACGAGTGCGGTCACCAGACCGGCTGCGAGCAGGCCCGCCACAGGCGTCCACCAGGATCGCGTGGTGTCCTCGCGGCGCGAAGACGTGGGCTGAAGTTTTGTCGGCATGGAGGTTCTCCTCAAGGGGTTGAATCGTTGCCAGCAGGCGCCAGCGTCAAGGGGCCTACTGGCGTGGTTGGCGCCGCGCCATCCATGCTGTCGGTGAAGGTGTAAAGGCCGATGCGCAGTCGGCGGTCCTGCAGTCGCCCTGCATCACGGTCCTGCTCGATCAACGTCTCGATCGCAGGGACCAGGGCGGCGGTGACATCGCGCCACTTCGCGCTGACCAAGGTGCGCAGGCTGTCGATCGACTCGGCAGAAAGCTCGTCGGCGAAGACCGCCTGTTCGAAGTGCTCGCGACCATCGCTCAGGACATTGGCCACGGCGGCGCTGAGGTGGTCGCCGACGTTGTCGCTGAGGAACCCGAGCATCCGCTCGGCATCGCCACGAGGCACGAAGGCGTCCTGCACCAGCGACACCGAGTCGCATTCAGGATCGTGTACGGCCAGCCCAAGGCGGAGCAGCTCGTCCAGGAGGCTGCGCGGGTGTACGTCCCTTGTCACCGATTGGGCCAAGGATTCAAAGCTCAGCGCCGTGCCTTGTCGCGGCAACACGCAAGGGCGGCCATCGGTACCTTGGTAGGCCGCGTCATTGGCCCAATGCGCGAACAGTTCGGCTGCCACCGGGCGGCGCTGAGGCGGTGGCGCGCTCACCTGCGTCAGACGCGTGACCTCACGGCGATTGATGCCTGTCGTGGTGGCGATGCGGCTGACAGCACGATGAATGGGCAGCTGCGGATGCGCTTCGCGAGCGGCTTGAACGAAGGCCTGCTTCAGTTGCGCCTCGACCACGCCAAACGGCATGCCCTTGGACACCGCCAGGCGTGCCAACGGCAGCACCAACCGGTCGATGGCTTGCAACAACGCCTCCGCCTGTGCCGATGCGGCGGCATGGGGCGTCACGGCATCGACGGGGGCTGTAGGCGTGTCCATGCTGCAATTGTAAATGTGCACATTGCACATTTATGCTGGCAATTGCGTGCATTTGTAACTGGCGCCCTCCAGCCGCGCGGGCTGAATGACAACGGCCCTGGCATCCTTGCGCTTTCCGATGGCGACAGAGCGCTCCCGTGCTGAAACGGGGGAATGAGTGCGCCATTCAGCGCTGTCGGTGGTGTGGCGTCGCGGACTCGCTGGCAAACACGGCCTTTGCCGGTCTGTCAGGGTGAGTGCACGCGAGTGCGGTTTGTGCGACCGTTAGCGACTGACAGGCAGCATGCGCCGCAAGACGTTGTCGCGCATCACGTAGTGGTGAACCAACGCCGCCGTGGCATGCAAGCCGACCAGAAAGTACCCGACTGTGCCCACGGTCTCGTGGGTCTCCTCGGCCCACTCCGCGACAGCCGAGCTTTCAGCGACCAATGGCGGCAACTGCAGGCCGAAGAACGGGATCAAGCGGCCGTCCGCACTGAGGATCACCCAGCCCAGGATCGGCATGCTGATCATCAATGCATACAAGGCGGCGTGCATCAGTTTGGAGAGGACCTTCTGCCACTGCGGCATGGCCGTCGCGTCGAGCGGCGTGGTGCCGACAAAGCGCACGAGCATCCGGACCGAGACCAGCACGAGTACGGACAGTCCGAGCATGAAGTGCCACGTCTTCAAGTCTTCGCGCAGGCCACTGCCCTTGGGAAAACTGCTGCGCAACTCCATGCAGGCATACACCGCGGCCAGCAACAGCAGCATCACCCAGTGCAGTCCGATGGAGAGCCAGCCGTAGCGGCTTTCGGTGTTGCGCCAGCTCATGGCGCACAGTCCTCAAGGTCGGCGATCGCCAAACGAGTTGGGTTGTCGGGATTCATGTGTCTGCCTGTTGGCTGCAAACCACATCAGAAAGCGTCAACGCACTGAACAGCCGACGATGTCCACGCCATTGTCAGTGGTCCGCCTAGGTGGAGAAGGAACACACGCAGTTTCGCAGCTTTGGAGTGCTTCGATACCGAAAGATCGACCTTCTCCCGCCTCGGCGCTGCCGGGCACACGGTGGGCGTCATCACCGCCGCTTGGCCAGCGCCTTCACGCCGACGCTGGCGGCGATCAGGATCGGGTCGTACACCGGCGCGAAGGGCGGCGCGTAGGTCAGATCGAGGGCCTCGATCTGAGCCAATGTCATGCGCGCATGCAGCGCGGTGGCGAAGACGTCGATGCGCTTGGCCACCGCCTCGCCGCCGATCATCTGTGCGCCCAGCAGGCGCCCGCTGCCGCGCTCGGCATAGACCACCGTGGTGATGGGCTTGTCGCCCGGATAAGAGCGCGCCCGGGTGTGGTGGGTCGACACGGCTGCAACCGCATCGAGTCCCGCATGCGCTATTTCCGAGGACCCCAGGCCGGTGCGCGCGACTTCGAGGTCGAAGCACTTGAAGCCGGCGCTGCCGACGATGCCGCCGAAGTGCTGGTCGCCACCGGCAGCCCCTGCTGCCCTTGCCGCATTCGCGCCAGCCACCTTGCCCTGCTTGTTGGCGGTGGTGCCGAGCGGAATCCAGCTTGGGCGACCCAGCACCAGATGATGGGCTTCGGCGCAATCGCCTGCGGCAAAGACGCCAGGGGCGCTGGTGCGCATGGCGCTGTCCACCGCGATGGCGCCGCTGGCACCGAGGGCGATGCCGGCCTCGCGCGCCAGCGCCACGTCCGGGCGGACGCCGACCGCGACGATGACGATCTGGACGCGGATGACGCCTCGATCGCTGTGCACCAGCAGGTCGACACCGTCGCGCTGTACCCGTTGCAGGCTTGTCGCGGTCTGCACGCTCACACCATGGCGTTCGAGCGCGTGCGCGGCGACGTCGACGATGGCGGGTGCGAAGCCAGGCAGCACCTGGTCGGCCTTTTCCAACATGGACACCGCGATGCCCAGCCCGTGCAGCACATCGGCCATCTCGATGCCGATGTAGCCGGCGCCGACGACCACGGCCGTGCTGACCTTCACATCGGCCAGGTGGCGTTTGATGTGCCGGGCATCGGTCAGATCGCGCAGCACGAAGACGCCAGCCAGGTCGAGCCCCGGCACCGCGGGGCGTATGGCGGTGGCACCGCTGGCGATGACGAGCGCGTCCCAGCTCAGCTCGTAGTCACTGCCCGCATTGAGATCCGCGATCTTGACGACGCGGCGCGAGACATCGATGGCTTGCACCGCATGCCGGGTGCGCACGTCGATGCCGCGTTCGCTGCGCGCGGTCTCGGCGTTCAGGATCACCAGATCGTCCACGCCGCGCGCCGGGTCGCCGATGTTGTAGGGCATGCCGCAGGCACTGTAGGAAATGTCGTGCCCGCGGTCCAGCACGACCACCTCGCAGCCCGGATCGCGCCGACGCGCCTGGCTGGCTGCACTCATGCCCGCGGCGACACCCCCGATGACGACGATGCGCATGGGTCTACTGCCCGTGCTGGGCCCAATGGCCGGCGAACAGCACTTCATCGGCCACCGGCATCGCTTTCGCATCGACCAGCCGCGACACCCAGGTGGTGTTGATGAAATGGCGCACGTTGACGTTCTCGGTCGTGATGTTGCCGCCCCAGCTGCCGCAGGACAGCGACAGCGTGTACGGCAGGCCGTTGCGCGGGCTGCCTGCGCCCTCGTTCAGGTCCTGGTTGACCATCACCCGCGCGGTGCGGGTGCGCATCGCCAGGGCCTCCACATGCGCATCGTTCGCGGTGTGGATGCCGCAGGTGTGGCCCAGGCCCTGGTAGCCGGTGATGGCGTTGACGAGGTCGATGGCCGCATCGATCGTGCCGCCGTAGCGGTAGAGCGCCAGCACGACCGAGAGCTTTTCGCCAGAAAACGGATGGGCCGGGCCCACGCCGTCTTCCTCCACGATCAGGAAGGTGGTCTTCTCGGGCAGCGTGATGCCGGCCAGCTGGGCGATGTGGGCGGCCGATTTCGCGATTACATCGAGGGTCGGGATCGCTTGGTCGGGCTGTGGCCACATGGCGGCGCGGAGCTTGGCCTTGTCGGCCGCATTGAGCACATGGCCGCCGCGCGCCACGAGCTTGCCGACCAGTGCGTCGTAGATTTTTTCGTGAGCAACCAGTGCGTTGTCGGCCAAGCAACTGGTGGCGTAGTCGAACACCTTGGCGCGCGCAATCATGGCCGCCGCGTCGTCCAGGTCGCCGGTCTCGTCGACCACATGCACCGCGTTGCCGACGCCCACGCCATACGCAGGGGTGCCCGAGCTGTAGGCGGCCTTGACCATCGCCTCGCCGCCGGTGGCGACGACCAGATCCGCCTGCCGCATCAGCTCGCCCGTCTTGCCGATCGACGGTTTGCTCACGATCTGGATCAGGTCCGCGGGCGCGCCGACCTGCTCGCAGCCCTGGCGCATCAGTTGCACCGCCAGCGCCGAGGTCTGCGCGGTGCGCGGGTGCGGCGAGACGATGATCGCGTTGCGCCCCTTCAGCGCGGCCAGCGCATTCACCGGCGGGGTCGCGTCGGGCCCGGTGGTCGGTATCAGCGCCGCGATCACCCCGACCGGCTTGGCGATCTTGACGATGCCGCGCTCGGGCAGTTCTTCCACCACGCCAACCGTCTTCACGCCCTGCATGTCGCGGATCGTTCCGGTCACGCGGTTGCGGATCTTGATGACCTTCGAATCGTAGTTGCCGAAGCCGCCTTCATCGACCGCGGCACGGGCCAGTGCCTCCTTGTGTTTCACGACACTCCAGCCGACGGCGAGCACCAGCGCGTCGACCTGCTCCTGGGTGTAGTGGGCGATCGCCTCCTGGGCAGCGCGGGCGCGCTGAACAAGGGCGGCGATCTCGGCGTGCGCCGCAGCGGCGGCGTCGCTGGTGGCGGGCTTGGCGGGAGGATTCGTGCTCATGGAGGCGTCCTTTCGATGCGCATGCGCGCGTCAACGATGGTGAAACGATTGCCGCTGGCGATCAGCGGGTTGAGGTCGAGTTCGGCGCACCACGGCGCCTGCGCGAAGGCGATGGACAGCGTCGAGATCAGCGCCGCCAGTGCGTCACGATCGACGCCAGGGGCGCCGCGCAGTCCATCCAGCAAGGGGCTACCGCGCAGTTCGGCGAGCGCTCGCAAGGCCTCGCTGGGCGCGATCGGGGCCAGGCGCAGCGCCACATCGTTCAGCGCCTCGGCCCAGATGCCACCGAGGCCGCAGACCACCAGCGGGCCGAAGGTCGCATCGCGCACCGCGCCCAACATCAGTTCGACGCCGCGCTCGGCTTGCGCCTGGACCAACACGGGGCCGGGGCCGAGCGTTGCCGCCAGCGACGCAAAAGCGCTGCGCACCGCCACCGCGTCGGCCAGGCCCAGGCGCACGGCGCCGGCTTCGGTCTTGTGCACGAGGGCCGGGCGCACCGCCTTCAGCACGGCCGGGTAGCCCAGCGCCGTGGCGGCAGCCACGGCCGCGTCGCTGTCGTCGGCCAGCCGCCAGGGCGCGATCGGCAGGCCCCAGGCGGCGAGCAGCGTGAAGAGCACATCGGGCGCGAGCCAGCCGTCGGCCGGGACATCGCGCGGGCACGGGAAAGGCTCGCCCACCGCAAGGCACGGATCCGGCGCTTTGAGGCGGCAGTGCGCCAGCACCCGCGCCGTGCGCGCCGCCCACTCCTGGCAGGGCAGTCCGGCATCCTGCAGACGGCGGCGCAGCGCATCGCCTTGCGTCGGCGCGACCCAGCAGACGTGGACGGGTTTGACCGGTGCAGACTCAACAGCACACGCCGCCGCACTTTCCTCGATCACCGCCGCGACCACACCCTCATCGAGCGCCGAGCGCTGCAACAGCACCGGCACCACGGCATCGATTTCGTCGCTGGCGAGCAAGGCGCGCAGGCTTTCGCGGTACATCGCCGCAAAGCGTTTCCAATCGGTCGTCACATCGACCGGATTGGCCGCCGAGCCGTGCGCTGGCAGGTGGGTGGCGATGCGCTGCTGCAGCGATGCCGACAGTGCAGGGACTTCCAGACCCTGCGCTTCGAGCAGGTCGGCCAGCTCGACGCCGGTGCCACCCGAGTTGCTGATGATCGCCACCCGCCTGCCGCGCAGCGGGGGCTGACGATCCAGCGCCGCGGCCACGTCAAACAGGCTCAGTCCGTCGTCCACCATCACCGCGCCCGCTTGGCGCAACACGGCGCGCGCGACCCGGTAGTCTTGCGCCAGCGCGGCCGTGTGGCTCGCGGCGGCGCGCTTGCCGGCGGTGCCGCGGCCGGTCTTCAGGATCACCACCGGTTTGAACGGCGTCACCTCGCGCAGCGCGGCAACGAGCGACGGGCCATCGGCAATCGACTCGAGCACGAGGGCAATGACGCGCGTCGCCGGGTCGGCGCCGAAATAGCGGATCGCATCGACCTCGGACACGTCGGCCTTGTTGCCCGCCGCCAGCACCTTCGCAAAGCCGATCGCACCGTCCTGTGAACGCGAAAAGGCGGCCATGCCGTAGGAGCCGCTCTGGGTGAAGAGGGAGACGCCCCCTGCGCGCGGCAAGCCCATCGCGAGCGAAGCGTTGAGGCCGCGCTGCACATCGATCAAGCCAAAGCAGTTCGGGCCGATGAGGCGCACTCCACCCGAATCCGAACCCGCGCGTGCGGCGCGCAGCACCTCGGCTTCGAGGGCCGCACCGACCGCGCCGGTTTCCTTGAACCCGCCACTGAGGATCAACGCGACAGGAACGCCAGCCCGTGCGCAATCGGTGATGATTTGCGGTGTCGTGGCAGCTGGCGTCACGATCACCGCCAGATCGATCGCGCCAGGGGCCGCGGCAATGCTCGGGTAAGCGGCAAGTCCTGCGATGTCGCTGGCGCTGGGGTGGATGGCAACGATCTCGTGCGGCCCGCTCGCACGCAGGTTGTCGAGCAGCAGCCTGCCCGCCTTGCCAGCCTCAACCGACGCCCCCACAAGCGCAACCCGGCGCGGCGCGAAGGCCGCTGCGCCCCAGGGGGTCATGGTGCGCTCATGGAGACCCGAGCCCCCTGCGCGAACAGCGCCGGCTCGCCCCCCGTATGCAGGAACACCAGCGGACCACGCTCGGCGTAGCGCCCCTCCCCCGCCAGCGCGATCAGGCCCGCCAATGCCTTGCCCGTGTAGGTCGGATCGAAAAATACCCCCTGCGCCCGAGCCGCCAGCACGATCGCCGCATCGCCGGCCTCGGTGGGCACGCCATAGCCCGCACCGATGTGGCCTTCGTGCACCACCACGTCGGACTCGGCAATGACCGCAGGCACCCCCAGCAGCGCTGCCGCCTCGGCCGCGAGCGTTCTTACCCTGGCCCGCACTTCGTTCGCCGGGCGGCTCACCGTGACCCCTTCGATCCGCCATTCGGCGCCCAGCAGCGCGCTGCCGAGCAACCAGCCCGCGAGGGTGGCGCCCGATCCCACGGCCAGAACAATGGTGCCCGGTCGGAGTTGGTTGGCCGCGCATTGGCGATGCAACTCGCGCGCCGCCAACACGTGGCCGAGCACGCCGAGCGCACAGGCACCGCCGCGCGGGATCGCATAGGGGCGACGCCCAGCCGCACGAAGCTCGTTCGCGATGCCCGCAATCGCGGCATCGACCTGGGCCCGGTCGGCGTTGTTCGTGAAGCGGGTTTGCGCGCCGAGCAGGCGGGTCAGGCGCAGGTTGCCTTGCGCCTGTTCCGGCGCCTCGCCCCAGTAGGCGGCGACGGCCTCCATCCCCGCATGCGCAGCCGCCGCCGCCGTGGCGCGCACATGGTTCGACTGCGCGCCCGCGCCGGTGACGATCACATCGGCGCCTTGTGCCCGCGCATTGGCCATCAGCAGTTCCAGGCCGCGCACCTTGTTGCCGCCGAAACCGAAGCCGATGAGTTCGTCGTGCTTGATCCAGAGCTGCGGCAGGCCGATCGAGCGGGCCAGCTGCGGCGCTTCGACCAGTGGCGTCGGCAGGAAGCCGAGCCGCTCGCGCGGCAGGGCGTCGAGGCGGGCGTAGGCACCCAAGTTCATGGCGCGACGCCTCCCGCGAGCACCCGGTCGACCATCGCGGCGCAGTGGCCGGTCTGGCGCGCCAGGTCGAGCAGCGGCTCCAGCGCGTGTGGGTCGGAGGCAGCAGCGAGGGTGGCGGCGATCGTCGGGTCGGCACGCACCGCGTCGATCAGGCTGCGGCCCTCGGCGCGTGCGGCGATCGACAGTTCGTACATCAGGCGGTGCGCCGCGTCGCGGCCGATGTGCGGCGCCAGCGCCAGCATCACCGCTTCCGAGAGCACCGCGCCGCCGCTGGCCTCCAGGTTGGCGCGCATGCGGTCGGCGTCGACCTCCAGCCTGGACACCAGCTCACCGAGCAGCTCGATCGCGCGGCCCGCCAGCATCGTCGCCTCGGGTATCGCATGCCATTCGGTCTTCCAGGCACGGCCGTCGCGTTCATGGTCGTGGACCAGGCCTTCTTGCACCGCAGCGCTCAAATGCCGCGTCAACCGCGCCAGTGTGCCCAGGTGTTCGCCGATCTCGGGGTTGCGCTTGTGCGGCATCGTGATGCTGCCAACCGTGCCGGCGACGAACCCCTCCCGGACTTCACCGATCTCGCTGCGCTGCAGGTTGACGACCTCATGGCCGATGCGGTCGGCCGTGCCGGTGATCAGGGTCAGCAGCGCGCACCATTCGGCAAGCACATCACGGCTCGAGGTCCATGAGATCACCGGGGCGCGCAACCCCAGGCGTTCGGCGAAGCGACGCTGCACATCGAGGCCGCGCGGCCCAAGCGACGACACGCTGCCCACGCCACCGCACAGCTGCGCCGTGTCCATGCGCGGCGCGATCTCGGCCAGCCGCTCGCGATGGCGGCGGACTTCCGCGAGCCAGACCGCCACCTTGAAACCGAAGGTGATCGGCAGGCCTTGCTGGCCATGCGTGCGCCCGGCCATCACCGTGTCGCGATGGCACCGTGCCAGGGTCGCTAGAGCGCGGTCTGCCGCGAGCAGGTCTTGTTGCAACAGGCCTCGCACCTCGCGCAGCGCGAGCATCAGCCAGGTGTCGGTCACGTCCTGCACCGTGGCGTTGGCATAGACCCACTGCGCGTCGGCCGCCGCCAATCGCGCCTGGATCGCACGGATCAGCCCTTGCGTCGAATGGCCGCTGGCCTCGCGGCCACGGCCCACCTCGGCCAGAAACGCGGCATCGACATCGACCGTTCGACAGCAGGCGGCGATTGCGGCAGCAGACGACACCGGCACGAGGCCGTGCTCGGCTTGGACTTCGGCCAGCACGGCGATGATGTCCAGCCAGGCCCGGGTGCGTGGAATTTCATCGAACAGTGCCTTGATCCCGCGTTGGCTCCACAAGCTGCCGAAGATCACCGAGTCGATCATCGAGGCCGCCGACATCAGGCCGCTCCGGCAGCGACTCGTCGGGCCATCGCCAGCAACTGCTGGCGAGCGGCGTCGGCACGCGCAGTGGTGGCATCGAACCACGCCGCCGAGTTGGCCAACTCGCTGCGGAACACTTCGATCATCGCCGTCATCGGCGCCTCGGCCGCGCCACCCGCCCCTTGCCGCGCGGCAATGGCGTCGCGCGGGTCCAGCGCCCGGGCGAGCGTTGCCGCGTCCAGCGTCAGGCTGCGTCCGAGCACGGCCTCGGCCGCGTTTGCCAGGTCGGCCGGCGTCAGTGACGCGGCATCTCGATTGGCGTCGTGCAAGGTCCGCGAGAGCCAGCCGACGACACGGTGCGCCGCGCGGTGCTCCAGGCCTGCCTCGGTCACCAGCGTCTCGGCCAGATCGGTCGCGAGCACGAAGCTGCGCTCCAGCGTGCGCGCGGCGCGCTCGCGCGACAGCGCGAGGCCGGCCAGGGTCACGCGCATCAGCTCGGCCGCGCCAGCGGCGAGTTGGAGGGCGCGGGGCAGTTCGCCATAGGCGAGCAGGCGGCTGTCCATCTGCCCCGTGGGCATGCGGCCCGAGGCAGCGAGCGCCGCCTGCAGGCCGATGGCCTGATTCGCCGCCGAGCGCACATAAGCGAGGGCGTACGGGTTCTTCTTCTGCGGCATGATCTTGCTGGCCCGGGCTTGCCCATCATGGAGTTCGACGACGCCGAATTCGACCGTGGCAAACACCATCAGGTCCTCGGCCAATCGGTCGAGGTTGACGAGTGCAGCGACGACCAGCGCCATGCCTTCGATCGGGCCATCGGCCTGCCACATCGCGTCGCGTGCGTGTTCGACCATCCCGCCAAAGCCGAGCAGTTCGGCCAGGCGTTGGCGGTCGGGGGCCAGGCGTGAGCCGTTGGTGCTGCCGCAGCCGGATGGGCAGCGGTCGAAGCGCTGGTGAAATTCACGGGCGCGCTCGAGGTCGCGCAGCAGCGGACCGACGAAGCCCAGCAGGTAGTGGCCAAAGGTGGTGGGCTGGCCCGCCTGCAAATAGGTGTAGTCGGCCACCAGGGCGTCGCGATGCGCTTGTGCCTGTGCGATGAGCTCGTGGCCGAGCGCGGACAGCGACTGCGCGAAGGCACTCACGCGTGCGCAGACCAAGAGGTGGAAGGCGGTCGTCGTCGCTTCGCGCCGGGCACGGCCCGCGCCGAGCCAGTCGGTGGTCGGTGTGCGCGCTGCGAGCCAGGCTTCGCGGTTGGTGTAGAGGTCGCCGAGCGCTGGGGCGAGGGTCAGCGACTGCGGATGGTCGTGCAGATCGAGCAGGGCGGCAAGCAAGGCGCGTCCTGCGTCGCGCGGCACCGTGCCAGCTTCGATGAGAGCGAGCACGTAGGCGAGGTCCACCGGACCGATGGCGTCGGCGAGCACCGCCTGGTGGCGCAGTTCTTCGGCGAAGGCCTGGGCCACCAATTCGGCAGCGGGGCCACCCGCCAATCGTCCACCGACCTCCAGGGCGCTGTCGCCCTCCCCGCCCCGGGCAGCAGGCTCTGTACCGCCGGCCCTCACCCCTGCCCCTTCCGAGGCGGCGTGGGCGTCAAATAAATGGGCGACACGTGCATCGGGTTGGCCCGCCCGCCTTCTGCCTCACCCACGGCCTCGCCGATCACGTCGGCCTCGATCTGGTCGGGGGCCCACAGCCCGCTTTGCTGCAGCTTGTCGGCGATCGGCTTCAGGGTTTCAAAGCGCAGGCCCAAGCGCAGCGATTCCAGCGCGAGCACATGCTCCGGCGCCACGTTACCCAGACCGACATTGATACCGAAGCGCTCGATCAGCGCGGTTTGCTGGTGCTTTTGCGGCGCTTCCCAGATCAGCCGGTCGATCTTGTTGCCGAGGATGCGGGCAAACGTTTCCAGCGCCTGGGCATCGAGCGCACCCTGTTCGTTGTAGACGCCGACGCCGATGCCCGATTCGCGTCCCTCGACGATGACCCAGTGCGCCCCCCATTCCAGGTCGCGCAGTGCCTGTTCGGCGAGCTGCGCGATCGGTGGCTGCGCATTCGGATCCTTCTTGCCGACTTCGGTGACGACGACCAACCCCGCGTTGCGCGCGCAGTCGATGACGCGCTGGCGGCGGAAGGCCGGGAGCTCGATCGTGCCATCGGAGATCTCGACCGCGGTGAAGCCGACCTCGACCGCGCGCGTGGTGTAGACCCGGCAGTGGTGCTGCAGGATCGCGGCCTCGAACAAGGTGCCGCCGGGGCAGGTGAGGATCTTGCGCGCGTTGATGAGTTCAAGCTTGCGCTCCAGCACCGCCGGGCGCACGAACACCGAGGTGCCGAAGCTGAGCTTCCACAAATCGATGTAGTCGCCCGCGACTTCCAGGATGTCCGCCGTGGCGGCCACGCCCAGGCCGGTATCGATGACCATCGTCATGCCGGCCGAGCGCGGTGGCGCGGTGCGCTCGGCGCGCAACTCGGCGATCACGGCCACATCGCGCCAGTGGCTGTCAAGCATGGTGGCTCTCGTCGACCAGTTGATGCAAGGCGCGCTCGACCATCGCCAGGTCGGTGCCCCAGGGCACGGTCATGACGTTTCCTTCCCGCTCGATGTCGAATTCGAGCAGGCAGCACTTGAGCATCGTCGGCTCGCCGCGTGCCCCAGCGATGCGTCGCGGGCACATCTCCACCCGCGGTGGCTCGTCGCCGTAATAGTGGCGGTGGAACTGCAGGCTGCGCTCGCAGCCCACCAGCACCCAGTCGCGCCGCTCGGCAGGCCGCTCGTCGAGAAAACTGACGTGCCCTCCCAACTTGTCCAGACCGCCCGAGCGGCAAGGCACCAGGTACTCGGGCGACGGGTGCCGGCGCGCGAGATCGGCGATCTCGATGCGCTCCAGTTCTACCCGGATCGCCGGCAGATCGGCATAGCGCAGCACTTGCCGCACCAGGTCGAAGAGCTTCGGCGGCTCGGGCGGCGCGACTTCGACGATGCGCAGCACGATCGGGTCGGGGTGGTGGATGAAGTTCACGTGGTCGTAGAGCCCCCCGACCACCAGGGTGCGGTCAACGCCCACGCCTTGGGCATGCGCCAGCGCCGCCAGCGCCGAGCGATTCGCGCAGTCGGTCTCGGGATCGTGGGCATACACACAGGTGTCGGGCAGCGCCAGCACCTCGACTGCGGTGATCGGCGAAAAAAGCGGCTCTTCGGCAGCACGCTGTATGGCGACCACGGCGAGTTCGCTCGCCTCGACCTGGCCCCGATGCAGAACGATGAAATTGGTGCGCCGGTAGGCTTCGCGGCCCATCAGGTGCGCCGTGATCGCCGCTTCAGTCATCGCCCCGGCATAAGGCTGGACGCTGACCTGGCGGTAGGGCAGCGGAACGACGTTGCGCTGGTCGCGAAAGGCGAGAGGGGCTTGAGCAGTCATCCTGGCTTTCGTGGTCAACCGCTACCGAGGGTAAAGCGACGTTCGTGATCGGCCGGGCGCAACTCCTTGCGGTGGATGCCAAGCGGATCGAGCCGACGGATCAAGGCGACCGCTTGTGCATCGGGAAGCGCCGCGACCTGCAGGTCATCGGCGACGCGCAGCGCAAAGCCGGTGTTGTCTGCGACCTCGGCAACATCGACATCGGGGTACACGGCCCGCAGCCGCAGGTGGCCGTCAGCATCGAAATCGAACACGCCGAGCTCGGTGACCAGCCAGTCGGGACCGCCACCGCGGTGGCCGAGCGTGCGCCGGCTGCGGCCATCGGGCGCGCGGTGGCCGAGGCTGGTGACGAAATCGCACGTCTCGACCAGCCGCAACAGGCGCTTGCCGTTCTTGCCTGGCGGGCTGCGATGCGCCGCGGTCCACAGCGTGAAATGACCGACATCGCAAGACAGGTTGCAGCCGCCGCCACCGCCGGGGAGCTTCACCGAGGGACGTTCGCCGCTGCCCAGGCGGGTGACGTTGGCATTGCCGTAGCGGTCGATCTGCAGACCGGAGAGAAACATCCGATCCATTCGGCCGGACGCGGCGAGATCGAACAGCGCTTCGATGTCGAGCGAGCATTCAGCGCCGCGGTCCAGCACCCAATCGTTGGAGGTTGGCGTCAGGAAGGGCGGGTTGGGGTTGACGCCATAAGTGGCGCCCGCCACCAGCACCAGGTCGGGCGCGTGCGTGCGCTTGGCCAGGTGCAAGGCGAGTTGCACCAGCGGTGAGCCGAAGCCGTGGAAGGCGAGATCGCCGTTTCTGACGGTGCGCGCAAGCTGGAAGATCATCGCCTCGCCCAGGCTACAGGTGGCGGCGGTCACGACGCGGCTCCGTCGTAGAGCTTCATCCAGGCGGCGTCGCCGTCCTGCCACGTGGCGAGGTGCGCGCGCCTGGCTTCGCCGCCGATGCGCGCGAGGTACTCCGCGTGGTCGGGACAGCCGAAGACGTAGCGGTCGAGGTAATCGGTGCGAAACACCTCTGCACTGGCGCTGGCCGCGGCGTAGTAGACGGCAGTGTGTTCGCGGTCGTAGGCGTACATCGGGTAGCACGCAGTGGGGTGCGCGCCCAGCGGCACTTCGGCGATCGCTGCGACATGAAAGTAAGGGACATTGACGCCGCCGAGTGTCTGCAACTCATCGTTGGAGACGATGCGCTCGACGCTGGCAATGACCTTCTTCGATGCGCGTGCGAAGAGGATGTCGGCCACCGGCGGCCCAACGATGCGCAGGTTGCCGTGGGCGTCACCGTATTGCGCGTGAATGATCGCGACATCGGGTTGCAAGGCAGGCACCAACAGCAGCTCGTCGCCGGTGAACGGACAGGTCATCGGCAGGTATTCGGGATGCAGCGACTCGAACCCGGTGCCACGCACCGATCGCACCGGCAGGAACGGGATGCCATAGGCGGCCGCGCGCAACTGCTGCACCACGGTGTAGCAGCAGCTGTCGGCCACCTCGGCTGCGCCTGACTCGCAGGCGCGGCGGTAGTTTGGTGCCATGCCGAAATCCTGTTCGAAGCCGACATAGCTTTCGAGCGATTTCGCGACCGCGCCGGCGCCGCAGAGCAGGTCGATGTCGATGCCGTGTGCCGAGCCGACCACCTGCAGACGGCTGCGTCCGGCACGGATCAACGCGCGCAGCACCGCCATCGGCTCGCGCGACGAGAGACCGCCGCCCACCGCGACGAGATCGCCATCGCGCACATGCGTGGCGAGCTCATCGAGCGCAACGCGCTTGTCGCTGGCGGAGTAGGTCGCGCTCATGCCGCCCGCGTCGGTCAGGCGCTGATCACTGCCACCACCGTGCCCACCGGGACGGTCTGTCCGGCGGGGCAGCAAATCTCCTGCAGCTGGCCGGCCCAGACCGACTCGATGTCCATCGATGTCTTGTCGGTTTCGACGCAATACAGCAGATCACCCTTGGCGACAGCGTCACCCACCTGCTTGTGCCATGTCGTGAGGGTGCCCTCTTCCATGGTCTCGCCCAGGCGTGGCAGTTTGATGCGATAGATCATGCCCCCGATGCCTCCGTCACAGCGACGCGCGCACTCGCCGCGTCGCCTCACCCATGGCCCGCAACTTCCCATAAGCGACGCTGCGGCTGAAGTAGCCCAGGCCGCAGTCGGGCGACACCAGCAGGCGATCGGGGGGCACCACTTGCAGCCCCTTGCGGATGCGGTCGGCAATGAGTTCAGGGGACTCGACCATCGTGTTCTTGGAATCGACGACACCGATGCCGAGCACCTTGTTCTTCGGGAACGCACGCAGCGCGTCGAGTTCAACAAAGCCCATGTTCGCGGTCTCGACATGGATCACATCGGCCCTGGAACGGTGGAACAGCGGCATCATTTCCTTGACCTTGCCCTCGAACACGTCGCGCTGACCATCGACGCTGCCGTAGCAGACATGCCAGAACTTGATCGCGTTGACGCCGTCGAACAAGATGTCCTGCGCCTCCATCTGCCAGTCGTCTTGCGTGTAGGGCGCGAGCACGTCGATCATCTGCACCGACTCCAGACCCATCGAGACGAGGTACTTCAGCTCCTGATTCAGCGCTACCGCCAGCGCAAACGCCAGCTTCTGCGGTGAGCCGTAGTACTGGTCGTCGCAGATGATGGCCTGCTGCGCCGGGCCGAGGAAGGCCACCTTGAACGGCTTCTGGGTCGCGTTCTGCATCGCATAGACGACGGGCTCGAAGATCGGACGCTTCCAGGTCACCGGACCAGTGACCGACGCCTTGTAGAAGGGCTTGTACTTGGCCCCGTCACCGGGCGGGCCGTAGGGAACGAAGCCGCCCAGGTTCTCCGGAATGAAGTGGAAGATCGGCTCGAGCTGAAACCCCGGCGCTTCCCATTCGTAGTACTGGGCGCCATCGGTCAGGATGTCGAGGCCTGCGGCCTCCTGCTCGTGAGCGCAGAGCTTGCACGCATCTTCGTAAGTGACACGCAGGTTGTGGCTGCGATAGACCGGCTCATGCAGTGAACCGAGGACGCGTCCTTGCAGCCAGTGCGGACGCGGAAACGCCGACACCGCAGACAACGGAAGCAACACTTCCTGGCCTCGAATCTCCATGGCTTTCCCCTGCTTTCGTTGGTCGATTTAAGACTTGCTGCCTACGACTTACTGCGGTTACACAGCGCGGTCACCGCTGCGACGACACGCGCAGGTGACACGAGAACCTCCGCTTCGAGCTCCGAGGCCACAGGCAACGGCACGTTGCCGGCGCTGACGCGGATGACCGGTGCGGTCAAAGCGTCCCACGCTTCCTCGGCCAGGATGGCAGCGATCGCTGCGCCCCAGCCGAGCTGACCGGGGTTTTCTTCGACGATGACCACGCGCCCGGTCTTTTGCACCGAGCGCAGTACGCTGGCGGCATCGAGCGGTACCAGGCAGCGCAGGTCCAGGATTTCGGCGTCGATCCCTGCAGCGGCCAGCTGGGCTGCCGCCTTCACGCAGATGCCCACCGTGATCGACAGCGCCACCAAGGTCACATCGCGGCCTTCGCGCACGGTGCGCGCCTGGCCGAGCGGGATCAGCTGCTCGCCGGGCGGGCAGTCTTCCTTGCTGGCATACAGGGCCTTGTGTTCGAACACCATCACCGGGTCGTTGTCGCGGATCGCTGCAGCCAGCAGCCCGAACATCTCGACCGGCGAGGCGGGCGAGACGATCTTGAGACCCGGCACGCACATCGCCCAGTTTTCCAGCGACTGGCCGTGCTGCGCGCCAAAGCCCATGCCTCCAGCGCCGTTCGCGCTGCGCAGCACCAGCGGCATCGTCACCTGACCGCCGGTCATGTAGCGGGTCTTGGCCACCTCGTTGGCCACATGGTCCCAGCAGGTGGCGTAAAAGTCGGAGAACATGATTTCGGCCACCGGCCGCAGGCCCGCCATCGCGGCACCCATCGCCGCGCCGACGATCGCCTGTTCGGAGATCGGGGTGTCCCAGACCCGCTCGGCGCCGAAGCGTTCCTGCAGGCCCACGGTGGTCTTGAAGACGCCGCCGCAAGCCACGTCTTCGCCGAGCAACACCACACGCTCGTCGCGCGCCATCTCTTGCGCCAGCGCCGCGGCGACGGCGTTGCGATAAGTCAGTTCCGCCACTGCCAGCCTCCATCACTCCAGACATCGCGCCAGGCCTCGCCGGGGTCGGGCGGCTCGGCGGCGAACGCACTGTCGGTCATGGCCTCGATGCGAGCCACCGCGTCGGTGTCGAAGGCGGTCAGATCGGCTTCCGAGACGCCCGCCTCGCGCAGTACGGCGTGCTGACGAGGCAGCGGGTCCTTGGTCTTCCAGCTGGCCACCTCCTCGGCAGGGCGATAGGCCGCCGGGTCGAGCGCGGAGTGGCCTTTGAGCCGGTAGGTATCGGCTTCGATCAGGCTCGGGCCATCACCCTTGCGAGCGCGGTCGACCGCCTCGGCAATGGTCGAGCGCACCGCGGCCACATCGTTGCCGTCAATCAGGATCGGGCGCAGCCCGTAAGCGGACGCCCGGTCCGCGGCCGGACGAGCGACGGGAATCATGGTCGAGATCGGTGTGTACTCCATGTACTGGTTGTTCTCGCAGATGAAGATGACGGGCAGCCGCCAGACCGCCGCCAGATTGACCGCTTCGTGGAAGGCGCCGATGTTGACCGCGCCATCGCCAAAGAAGCACAGCGTGACTTGCCCGGTGCGCTTGATTCGACTCGCCCAGGCCAGGCCGCAGGCCACCGGCAAATGGGCGCCAACGATCGCGTAGGAGCCGTAGTAGCCGTCCTTGACGCTGGTGATGTGCATCGAGCCGCCCTTGCCGCCGCAAATGCCACCTTGGCGCCCCAGCAACTCGCGCAGCACCGCCTCGGGCGACGTGCCGCGCGCCAGCGCATGGGCATGGCCGCGATAGGTGCCGATGGAATAGTCGTCTGGACGCAGCGCCGACGCAGCGCCGACGGCAATGGCCTCCTGCCCCAACCCTAAGTGCACGGGCCCGTGGATCTGACCCTGGCGATACAGCCCGTCTACCTTCTCCAGGAATCGACGGATGAAGACCATGTCCTTGTAAAGCGCGAGGGCCGTCTCGTGGGCCGCAGTAGGGGACGACTCGGTGATGGGATCAGGTGTGGGCATGACGGCAGACAGTCAGAAGCAACACAGGCAGCCATAGACGTGCTGCGGTTTTGAAGGGGTTCCATCCCAGGGGTGCGGGAGGACGGGCGCGTCGGCCAGGCGTTCGGCATTGGCACCGCCGCATGACGCGCATGGCCACACCTTCGGTAGCTGGGCGCCGGACAGTACGAAGCTGCGGAACTCATGGCCACAGTCGTTACAACACAAACAATAAACAGGCATCAATGACCGTCAAAGATGGCGCGCTTGTCACAGCCGACTCGTCGTCACGAGACCGCGCCGCTTTCACCTTGCGCGGATCGGGTTCACCCATTGAACCCGGTGAACTCGAATCAACTGGATTTGTTGAGACAAACCCTTGGATCGGAGCAAGAGCTCGTAACACAGGGGTATGCGTCCTTGGATTTCAACCTCGCTTTTCGTACATTGAAAGTGCCAACTCGCCTAAGACGCTTTTTGATGTTGGCAGTAGTTTGATGTGTCCAAAACTATGGTTTGCCCGCACCACCGCACCATCTCGGGCCTGCGAGGCGTGAACGACAGGAGACAGGAGACAGACGATGAAGATCGGTAACCAGGAAATCCTGATCCCCACCAGCATGGTGGGCAACTATCCGAACCCGCGCTGGTGGGATGCGACATTCGCCAGGACCTTCACGGGCGACCAGCAGCCGCCCGACTCGATGTCGCAGGAGGCCCTCGAAGATGCAATGGCTGCCATGGTGGCCGATCAGGAGGCCGCCGGCCTGGACATCATTTCCGATGGTCGACTTCAGGGCGACAACTACGCCGATCAGGCTCTGTATTACTACCTGAAGCGGCTGGGCTACGACATGCAAGGCGGGCACCTCGGCTTTGCTATCTACAGCCGTCTGCACAGCGCCACCTTGGCTCAGCCGGTGAAGCGGCATGGTGCGATGATGGTGCAGCAGGCCAAAGCGCTGCGCCGTGCCACCAAGAAGCCGATCAAGGTGCAGTACACCGGGGTGCAGGCGCTCGCGCAGAGCACCAACGACCTGTACTACAAGTCGAGCCACGAACGCGCCATGGCGTTGGCCGCCGCCATCAACGAGGATCTGTTGGAGGTCGAGGCCGTCGGCGCGGACTTCATTCAGCTCGACGAGTTCACTTGGCCCTACTTCTTCGAAGACTACGCGATCGAGGCGTTCAACCGGTGCGTCGAGGGCATCCACAAGGCGAAGATCATCGCCCATGTGTGCTGGGGCAATTGGGGCGGCACACCGGCCTACGTGCCTGATGAGGCGACCCAAGCGGGTGATGTCGCCGACGTGACCAAGCGCAAGGGCTCCTATCCGGCCGCAACCTCAACGGTCATTCCGAAGGCCTACGAGACAAAGATCAGCGTGCTCAATCTCGAGAGTTGCGGCCGCCGGTCGGACGATCTGTCCGGGCTCGACGTGATCAAGAAATACCCGCTGCCGGCGAACGTCGATTTCTGGGCCGGCGTGATCGACGTGAAGAGCACGATCACCGAGACAGCGGAAGAGGTCGCGACGCGTATCCGCAATCTGCTGGAGTACGTGCCAGCCGAGCGCCTGGGCGTGACCACCGACTGCGGGCTCACCATGCTGCAGCGGTACATCACCAAGGGCAAGCTGCACGCGCTGGTGGCGGGCACGCAATTGGTTCGCAACGAGATCGAGGCCGCCCGCAAGAAATAGCGTAGCCCATCCGGGGCGGCGCTCGCTTCACTGCGCGTTGCAGCCCCGGTGACCCCCAGGAGGGTTCGTCATGCCAGTTCTGTTGCTCGAGTGCCCGGACTGCCAGCACCAGTACCGCAGTCTGGTACTGGCTGGCACCCGATCGCCGCAGGTTTGGGTGTGCTCGAAGTGCGGCAGCGAAGCCGTCGCGCCCAAGGTCGGCTCCTGCCCGGTCGAGCACCCCTGGGAGAGCACCAATCCGTACCATAGCGTATGCACATGCTGCGGAGTCTGACCGCGTCAACGCTCGAAGAACGTCACTCGCCCGGGCGGGTCGGGTTCCACAAAATCACCCGTGAATCGCGTTCGTAGGCCTTGCCATCGGGAAAGCTGACGAGCTCAAATTGCATCCCCCACGGGCTGCGAAAGTAGACCCATCGCTGACCGGCACTGGCACCGCGAGCGACGGTGGGTTCGCCCATGATCTCGACGCCCTGCTCACGCAGGTAGCGCAGTGCGGCGTCGAAATCATCCACGTAGAAGGCGATGTGGTGTCCGCCGATGTCGCTGTTGCGCGGCTGAGGCGCAGCGCCATCGGCAGCCTTGTACTGGAACACCTCAAAATTGGTTCCGAACGCACAGCGGTAAAACCGCAATTCCCGTATGACCGTGCGGGGGTGGACGCCGAGGTGAGTCGACATCCAGTCGTCGTCTCGTTCGAATGGGCCCTGCTCGTAGACGCGTTCGCAGCCGATCACGTTCACGAAAAAGTGCTCGGCCTGATCGATGTCAGGCACGGTGAAGCCGATGTGCTCGGCGCCACGCAGTCCCGGAATTCCTGACGCCACCGTCTTTCTCCGTTCGCTCAAGCCGGCGACGCTTTTTCGCGCAGGCGCCGCTCAAATTCATCCAGGATGATGGCTGTCGCGATGGTGCCGATGCGCGTGCAGCCCACGTCGATCACCCCCAGTGCCGCATCCAGTGAGCGCACACCCGCTGCGGCCTTCACCTGCACCCGCGGCCCCACCGACGCTCGCATCAGCTTCATGTCCTCGATGGTGTAGCCGCTGGGGGCAAATCCGCTGGAGCTCTTGACGAAGTCTGCGCCTGCCTCTTCGACCAGCTTGCAGGCCAGCACTTTCTGTTCGGTGTTCAAGTAGGCAATTTCGATGATCACCTTGACCAGCGCCCTGCCCTTCGCGGCATCGACCACGGCCTGGATCTCGCGCCGCACATAGTCGCTCTGGCCTGAGCGCAGCTTGCCGACGTTGATCACCATGTCCAGCTCGGTCGCACCGTTTTCCACGGCGTCGTGCGCCTCGTACGCCTTGGCAGCGGTGGTGTTCACGCCGTGTGGAAAGCCGACGGTGGTGCCCACCGCGATGCCAGTGCCGCGCAACAGGGACACGGCCAGAGGCAACTCGCACGCTTTGATCGCCACGCTGGCTACGTTGTAGCGTCGCGCCAGTTCCAGTTGTGCGACGACGTCGGCCTCCGTGAGATCGGGGTTCAGGACGGAGTGATCAATGGTCTTCGCCAGTTGGGCGTAAGTGATGGTTTGGCTGTCCAGGGCAGAAATCATCAGGCGCTCCTTCAGGTCATGGCGGCAGTCGGTCTCGTTATTCCCACTCTATTGTCAACAGCCGGGTGCCGCTCAGAGGGAAAACGGGCCGCCCGCCGGCCGGGAAATGCCTCTGTACCGACAAATTTACCGTCGCTTCGAAAGGCGCTGGATGAGGCTCGTTCGCCTCGATCTCGGGCATCGGTGGTTCGCGACGGAGGCTAGAGAGCGAAATGGGCATGTCCAGCAGAGCGATGACGGTATCGACGGTTCGTTCTAGAGGGGGATGACGGTATCCAGGAGCCCGTTGACGGTATCACCATCCTCCTTGCTCCCGCCCCTGCCCTGCCGGTCGGTTCGCGCGCTCCCGACTGTCGGCGCCAGCTTACCTTCATCAGCGTATCCGCCAAAGCTGAACGCACCAGACTGACCCACCGATGCTGGCCGGCGAGACCCAATCACGTGGACACCTGACATTTTTCTGGCCAAAGTCATCGCTCGCGAGCTCACCTGCAGCGCCTAGAGTTCTCCTCAGACGCAGCCCAGGAGCCGCCCGATGAGCCAGACGCTGACCCAGCCGAAACCGCCCGCCGCCGACGTGCCGCCCGCCGTGTTCGTCCGCATGGCTGCTGTCGTGCGGATGACCGGACTCGGCCGGTCGACGATCTACCGGCTGATGGCCGAGGACAAGTTTCCGTCGCCGGTTCGCCTCGCAAAGCGCGCCGTCGCGTGGCGTCGCATCGATCTCGAGCAGTGGAGCGCGGGACGCCCCACGGTGTCGCACTGATGTCGTCGCCGCGCGCAGCGTGCTGACGAGCCTTCAGGCTACGTTGCCATCGAGAGCTTCAGCACGGCGCCGATCAGCAGCATCGCAGCCAGCACCTTGCCCCAGCGCCAGGTCGTGAACCAGTAGCGGTGGTTCTCCCACAGCGCGCGGTGCAGCCGCCCCAGTCCCAAGAGCACGGCGAGCGCCGTGACGAACGGGCCGACCAGGCCCGCGGGCCCCGGCACTTGCCGGATCAGCAGCACCCACAGCAGCGGCCACGCAACCGCATCGACGGCCGCGAGCAAGCGGCGGCCGGGCCAGTCAGGCGCGTCCGGCCGGGGTTCGCGAGCAACCAGCAGCCACATTACTCCTCCGACCCGGATCGCGCGGGCGGGTTCACACCGCCCGCGCCAACCGGTCAACTTCGCGTTCAGCCTAGCGATTGGCGCAGCGGCTCCGGCAGCCAGCGCGTGCCCGCCAGCCGCGATGCCGCTGCCGTCACCAGCGCATCCTTCTTCATCGCCTCGACACCACCACCCGCCAGCGCTGGCCCGGCCTCCTTCAGCGCGGCGACGATCTGCGCCTTCGGCACGTGGTTCAGGTAGCCCTCTGCAGTCGGCTCCCACCAGTCGGCCATGTCCAGGCCCAGCGCCGCCGCGATGGCATTGGCGCTGCCCGCTGCGCCTGCGCTCGGAAGCGCGTTCGCCGTCAGCGCGCCGCACAGCGCGAGCAGGTCGATCAGCTCGGCCTGGGACAGGCCGATCAGCCACCCGAACCATTCGCCCTGGTGCTCGGGCAGGCGGGCCTGCCACGCATCCTTCGCCTGCTGCACCGCCAGCCACGCCCGGCTGGTCTTGAGGTCGTCGGCCGCAGCCTCCAGCGCGTACGCCGACAACTGCGGCGACACCTGCAGCGCCGACGCCTCGCGCGGGTAGTCGGCACCGAAGGCGCGCAGCACGAAAACATGCACCACCGAGGCCAGGGCCACCGCCGAGTTCTGCGCGAGCATCGCTTGCAGCGCCATCGTTCGATGCGCGGCAAGCCGCTTGGTCAGCGCCTCGCTGCAACCGGTCGCCCGGCGCTCCGGTGCCGCCGACGACGAAGCAGAGAGCGGCTCGTCGTCGATCGCGTCATCGGCGCTGCCCGAGCCGGTCGCGCCCTTGGAGCGGACTGCTCCGACGATGGCCTTGCGATCGTCGTCGCGCACCAGCCCGCGCATCACCTCGACATCGCCGTCGCGGCCGATGGTGACGATGACACCGGCGTGGGCCATCTGCTCCGGCGTCCAGGTCTTGAGCGCCTCATGGATGGCCTTGCACCTCGCTGCGATGTCCTGTTCTTCCAGGTCGATCATCTCGGCCTCGTCGGGCGACCACTCGGGCGCGTCGTCCAGCGCCTGCGCCTGCTGCTCCAGTTCGGCAACGCGACGCGCCAGCGCATCGAGTTCCTCCTGCTCGGCGACCGTGGGACTGCGGTTGACGTGCCCACAGGGTGCGAACTGCCGCAGTGCCTGCGAGTCGACGCTCAGCCGCGCCTCGACCCACTTCCAGCCGTCCTCCCGCACAGTGCATGCCAGCGCTTCGAGCTTCTCGACCGCCAGCCCCTCCAGCAGCGCCGGGTCCGACAGAAAGCGGCTCTGCTCGTCGTCGAACAGGTCGCGCCGCACGACACCACCCGCGGCCTCGTAGGCGTCGATGCCGACGAAGCGCACCAACGCGCTGCCCGCAGCCTCGACCTCGCCAACCGTCAACCGCCGCCGCAGCGCGGCCGGCGTCTTGTCCCAGGGCTGCGCGTCGAACCAGGTGCGCTCCTGCACCGCATGGTCGTCGCTCAGCGTGAGGGCAATCAGCTGGTCCAGGTTGATGCCGTCCTCGCGGTACAGCGTCAGCAGTTTCGGCGACAGCGCCGAGAGCTTCAACCGACGCTGCACGGTCAGCACCGACACGCCGAAGCGCGCTGCCACGTCCTCGACGCCCTTGCCTTCGTCGATCAGCGCCTTGAACGCCTCGAACTCGTCGGCCGGGTGCATGGCCTCGCGCCCGCTGTTCTCGGCGAGGCTGACCTCCAGCGCACGCTCGGGCGGCACCAACTCGCACAGCACCTCGTACTCCTTCGGCAGGCGACCACGCTGCTGCAACAGCAGCATCGCGCGCCGCCGCCGCTCACCGGCCGCGACCGCGAACTTCAGCTTGCGCGACTTGCCCCGGCCCACCTCCTGCTCGGTGACCAGGAGGTTGTGCAGGAGACCCTGCGCCTCGATCAGCGCCGCCAGTTCCTCGACCTGACCGACCGAGTGGCGCCGAACGTTGAACCGCGACGGCACCAGGCTGGCCAGCGGCACCGAGAGCAACTCCTTCGTGTGTTCCATGATGATGAACTCCATTGGTTGATGACACTCCGCGACCGTCTCTCAACAACGCATCACGGCGGCACGCCGGGCCAGGGAAAGGCCCAGGTTTGGAACGGCACGGCAACGTTTCGTAAACGGCGCCGCGCCCACTCGCTGCGTTCAAGATCGACTTGCATCAAGACCCCGTCTGCCTTCCCGACCTGAAAACCGCCTGCCCTGTTTTCCGAGGGAGCCGGACTGGCTGTTGATCCCTCGGCGTTGGGTTGAGCGGACTGCTGCCCCGCATTCGTCGGTCGCCGTGCGAAACCGACAGCGCCGCGGACAAGCGCGGGCGCAAGGGCACCGTGGAATAGCTGGGAGGGGACCGCCGCAGGCGGGAGGGCACCGGCCTATGCCGCGAAAGGCCCTTGCGACGGGGCGCGCGGCGCTACGGTTCGCACATCGGGCGGCCGATGAACGCGGGAGCACTCGACATCGCCGCCGAGGCCGAGATTGGCGCGCAAGAGGTGGCGTGCTATTCGCGTGTTAGCCCATCGTCCTACGTACGATCGCTTACCAAAAACTTCGACGTAGAGGTGGACAGTGCGACATCACTTGGAGTCTTCTACAACCTGTGAAGAAGCCCGTGCTCTGCGGGCCACCACAAGCCGCCTGTCCGAGCGGATCGTGCAGTCCCTTTCATCGCTTGGAGCAGGTATGCGCCGTTTACACGAGGCGCCAGCCGCAGCCGTTGCGGCATCGAAGGCGCCACTGTTGCTCGATGACCGTCGCACCGCGACGGCGATGCGGCGCGCGCCGGGGCCAATCAAAGCGAGGGGCATCCGGTGAACCGCGCGACACGCCCTGGCCTGCCTCGGCGTGTCGTGCCAGGAGACGCCATGGGGACGGCGACCAACGGGGCAGCGACCAAAAGCGCTCGAACCCTGAGCGCCGAAGGCCGGAGGGGGGAAGTCCGGTTCTTCCTACAACGCGTTGCAGGAGGTCTCTATGTCGAACGAGAAGAAATCCCTCGCCGGGGACTGCGAACGCAGCAGTCCGTCCAGTTCGCAGACGCGGAGCACTTCAAGCGATGGTGCGACAACGACCCCATCCGCTTCGAACACCCGATCCTCCACGTCAACCTCCAGCGCGATGCCGACGAACTCTGGCGAAGCATCGACGCCAGCGAACCCTAAGGCAACAGCGCTCGCGCAGGTCGTGGCGGAGGCCGACTACACCGAGCGCATCGCCGGTGTCGCCGAACGCATCGCCGAGGCCAGGGACCAGGCCACCGTCCACGCGCTGCTCACGGAAGGCGTCCATGCGCTTGGGGCGGAGCACGCAGTCTTCGTCAGTTTCATCCGCGACAACGCCGACCTGTCGGCCTGCCGCTTCATGCTGGTGTGTGAGCCCGGCTGGTGCCAGCGATACCTGGAAGCCGGCTGCTTTGCCCACGACCCATGGCTGGCGTACGCCGCGCACCACTCGGAGCCGATTCCGGCCAGCTCACTGTCGGTGCTGGACGCCGAGGGCCAAAGGGTCATTGCCCTTGCGATGGAGAACGGCTTCGCATCGGCAGCGCTGGTGCCGGCCCACTCCGGCGCCGGACATTCCCGGATCAGCCTGCTGTGCCTCGGATCAACCCAGCCTGGGTTCTTCGAGGGCGAAGGATTCGGGCGATTCCGTTTGGGGGCTCGCCTGATCGCGGCCGAACTGCACGACTGGTGGCTGGGTCGCATCCGGCGTGAGTTGATCGTCAAGGCGCGCATCACGCAGGCTGACCTTGAACTTCTCCGGCACGAGCATCAGGGCCACAGCAGCAAGCGAATCGCGGCTGAACTGAACGTCAGCAAGAGTTCGATCAACTCCCGCTTCCAGCGCATGAACACGAAGCTGGGTGTGCCCAATCGCCGGCTGGCCGCGCGCCTTGCCGTCGAGTGCGGCCTGTTGATCGGCTAAATCGCGGCGGATTCAGGCGTCGGTTGCCACGCCCGCACCGACACGGCCAGTTGGTCCTGCATCAGCGAGTCGACCACCAGCGGCGCGATGCCATTCGACTTGGCCGTCCGTAGCGAGAGTCGGGCGGATTGCCGTCGATCGAGGTAGTCGGTCAGCACGCTGGCGACCAGGCCAGCCAGCTCACGCAGGGACAGCTCCCTCCAGCGCTCGATCAAGCGGCCTTCCGGAGGTGGGCTCCACGAGGCGAACACATCGACAGCATCAGAAGGCCAAGCCCAGGCCGGTTCGTCTTCGATCCACCGGTTGACGCGCTCTTCGATTGGCGCCTCCAACGGAGCTGCTGGCGCTGCGCCGATCGCATCGGCCATCGATCCTGGCAACTGCAGTTCACCGACTTGAGCCTCGACATCGCCGATCCAGACGGGTCGCCGTGGATCGACAGAACGTAGTCGTTGGAGCAACTGGCTCTCGAACCATGCCTGCGAGGGTTGCTGCGCTGCACAGAACGAGATCGAACCACGCCGCCGCACCATCAGCGCTTCGACGTTCAGCACCTGATGGCCGACGGTGGACATCGCGTTCAAGACGCGGTCGGCTTCGCAGCCCAGCGACGTGGCGACCACGCGGAACGTCGCCATCCTGGGCAGAACCTCCAGACCGGCCTGCACCCAGCGGCGGTAGTTGATCCATCCTCCGGGAAGCACATCGACGCTCCAGCCGCGCCATCGAAGCGCCCGCGCGACAGGCAGGCTGTCGAGCCCACCGCGTCCACAGTAGACGAGGATGGCCTGGTCCAGCTTCAACGGCGCAACAAGTGCAGCGAGCGAAGCCGGCAACTCGGCGTCGCCTGCACTGTCCTGGGCCGTCAATGCTCGGCCTGGAGAGTCGGAGTGCCCCGTTACCAGAGACCCCTGGCTGACCACGGCCGGTGAAAACTGCACCGCGCCGGGGATGTGGTCCTCGTCGTATTCCTGCGGCGTTCGCACGTCGATGACGAGCGCGTAGTGCGAGAAGTCCTGCACTTCGATCGCGTGCGGGTGGAAGGCTCCCGCAAGTGACTCGATCTCCGGCGGCTTGTTCGGCTTGCGCGCCCGATCCGATGATTCTTGGCTCGAAGTCATCGCGTGAAGTGGTGGGTGGGGAACCTAGAGTTTCCGAACGGGGCGCGGTGGTGCCCCCTGACACGAAGCCCCTCGGTCTCCTCTACCCAAGGACCCCGCCATGAACGCGATCAGCACTCTAGACCGGCCCCGGCGCGCTGCCAAGCGGGGCATCCTCGCCCACTTCTTCGCCGTCGTTCTGGCTTTCGCTGCGCTCTTTGGCGCGAGCACGCCGGCCCATGCGGTGGACGGCTGCAAGGTGCTGCTGTGCCTCGCCGCCCCGAGCTGGCGCTCGATCCCGGAGTGCGTGCCGACGATCAACCAGCTCCACCGCGACCTGGCGCGCGGCAAGCCGTTCCCGGTCTGCACGATGGCCGGCGCAGGCAATTCGGCGAACAACACCTGGGCCAGCGCGCCCGGCTACTGCCCGCCGCAGTACACCCGCGTGTTCGAGGGCGAGAGCGGGCCGATCTACTCCTGCGACTACGCCGGCGCCGTCACCGTGAACATCAACGGCGCACCGTTCACCAGGACGTGGTGGAACGCAGGAGGCGACACCGTCACCGAGTTCACCCCGGCCGCGAAGGCACAGCTTGGCACCTGGGACACGAAGTTCGACGACGACTACGCCGCCTGGTTCGCCGCGCTGCCGCCGCCGGCACCGGTTACCGACTCTGGCTACTGAGGCATTCGGCCATGGATGCGTCCGTCTTCCTCGCGCTGGCGCTGACCTGTGCACCCCAGGTGCACGCCGACACGGCACGGGCCTTGGTCAGCGTCGAGAGCGCCTTCAACCCGTGGGCGATCGGCGTGGTCGGTGGAGCGCTGCTGCGCCAACCGCGCAATCGCGCTGAGGCACTGGCAACGGCCAAGGCGCTGAAGGACGGCGGCTGGAACTTCAGCGTCGGCCTGGGCCAAATCAACGTCGGCAACTTCGATCGGCTCGGCCTGACTGTGGAGTCCGCCTTCGAGCCCTGCACCAACCTGGCCGCGATGCAGACCGTGCTCGCCGAGTGCTTCGATCGCGCCAGCGGCACCGCATTGAAGGCGGTCGATCAGGTCGCCCTGCGGCAGGCCCTGTCCTGCTACTACAGCGGCAACTTCGCCACCGGCTTCCGCCACGGCTACGTGCGCAAGGTCGTGACCGCTGCGCGCCTCGTTCCCACCGACCAACCGAAGGAGAAGACATGAGACCGATCGCATC
>LNFM01001218.1_pt1 | contig 71545 bp, 56 predicted proteins | sample 596031 | NCBI WGS metagenome assembly LNFM01 (sample SAMN04254537, study PRJNA301005) | activated carbon metagenome | isolation source: dual media filters at the Ann Arbor, Michigan drinking water treatment plant | place: USA: Ann Arbor
CTTCGAGAGCTTGCTGCCCTGGCGCCTCGATACGGCCGAACGCTGAGCAGCAACTGGCTGTTGCCGCAAGGGCGTGGTCTATTGACCGCTTACCGACAAACACGGCGCGTCGCATAGAAAGCGCGAGCCGCGGTAAACAGTTGTGCTGGTACATGGCGTCTTCTCCTGAGTCTGTTTTGAAGCGACCAACGGGCTACCAAAGCGCAACTCTGGTTCCCTCCCAATGCTTGGCCAGCATCAGTGAGTCATCGCGACGCGCGGCACGCAATGGACACAGCTCTGACGACGTTTGAGAGCTACATGCACACGATGGAGAAGAGCCTGCCCTCCGTTCGCCGTGGCAGGACGCTAGATCAATAGTCCGATCGCCACCGTCAGGGATGTGTCAGAGCGCCCAAGACCCTATGGCCTAATCGCCCCTGCTCGTGAACGACGATTCCGGGGAGCGCGTGATGGGGCAACCTGCAAAGCTGCGTATTCCGACGCTGGCAGCCAACGTGGTGATGCGAGAGCGCCTGTTTGGATTGCTGGACGGGGCGCAAAACTCTCGCGCGGTTTGGATCAGCTCCCCGCCCGGCTCTGGCAAGACCGTGCTTGCTCAAACCTGGGTGCAGTCGCGCCACAGGCTAGCGCTCTGGTATCGCGTCGATGCTGCCGACAGAGACCCAGCGCTTCTGCCTGTGGGCCTTGAACTGGCGGCGCGACACATGCTCGATGGGCGGTTGGCTGGGGGTGCACCCAAGCTGCCGCTGCTGACACCTGAAAGGCGCGGTAGCCTCGCTTCGTTTGCGTCTGACTTCTTCTCGCCGCTCTTCGACGCCATGGCAACCGCGGCGGGGATTGACGCCAGCGTTCAGAGTCCTTCTGCGGCCCAGGTCAAATGCCCAGTCCTGATATTTGACAATCTGGACGAGGCACTGGGCGGCGATGAGTTCGATCAACTCGTCGCATCGGCCATTGAGTGCGTTGAGCCTTGCCGCATGCAAGTCATCTGCATCGCTCGCAGTGAACCGACAGGACCATTTGCCAGGTTGCACGCCCACGAGGACCTGACTGCTTTGTCTTTCCGCCATTTGCGCACCACCGATGAAGAGGCGGCGAAGGTCCTGGGTAGCGGTAGCGATAGCTGGGCGGCATCCGTCAATCGCGGGGCCGCCAAACGTGCGAACCATTGGTGTAATGGTTGGATTTCTGGACTGGCTGTACTTCGTCAGTCCGAGAGGGAGCTTGTCACCGGCTGGAACGACCTCTCCGCCACTCAGTCGGGCACTACGGGCGCCATGGGAAACATCGGCATCCCCGACATGACTGCCTGGGTAAGCAGGAGTGGCAGCAGGGAAGTCTCAAATGAAGCGGCGTCAGTCATTGCAGCCGACAGGGTCGCGGATTATCTGGGCAAGGTGGTGCTGGCAAACAGGCCTCCGGCGCAACGGGAAATGTTGATGGCCGGCGCCTTGATGCCTACCTTCACGAAGGCCATGATGGAGGCGGTTTCGGGCCAGCAGGGTGCTGGACCACTGCTGAATGATCTGACGCGGGCGAATCTATTCGTTTCTGTCAGAGCGCTGCGGCTCGGCGAAGCCTACGCGCCGACCATCTACGAGTTCCATGCGCTGCTGAGGCAGGTACTTCGTCGAATGGCGAACGACTCCTGGGACAGAGCCGAACTCGAAGCCAGGTATCGTGCGGCTGCTCTCGAACTCGAGGCCGACCACCAGACGGAGGCGGCCGCGGAACTGTTGTTCGACGCCCAGGCGTGGCCCGAACTGGCAACGCTGCTGGTCAAGCGCGCGCCGGAAATTTTCGATGCGGGTCGACAACAGACGCTTTCCGACTGGCTGGGCCGATTGCCCCCGGCGCTGTTGGCTTCTGAACCCTGGCTGGTCTTTTGGGATGGAGCATGCAAGGTCATGTTCGATCCACAGGAAGGGTGCCGCGCAGTTGCGCAGGCCTTTGCAGGCTTCGAGAAGCAGGATGATCTGGAAGGCCAGTTTCTGGCCTGGTGCACGATCGTCGAAGCCATCACACTCGAGTGGCGCGACTTCTCGGGTTTGGACAACTGGCTCAGTCAAGCAGACCGGCTATTGGCCAGTCGACCGTACGAATCGCTGCCGCGGGATTTGGCTCAGCGCTTTGCCTGCGTGATGCTGAGCGCCGTCATCTGGAGACAACCAACGCGTGCAGATACAGAAGCTTGGCACGTTCGAGCGCTGGAGTCGGTTTCCTCCATGTTGAGTGAGGGTGCGCGGATCCAGGCTGGCGTGCCGATCCTGGTGTATCAACTGCTGTTTCGAGGGGATCACAGAAGCGCAGACCTCACATACTCCAGGATGCGACCCACGATGGGCATTTCGCACCTTCAACCACTTGATGCTGTCGTGGCTCGCATTCTCGATGCGTGGTTCGCCCTGTTTCGCGCAGATAGTCGCACCACGATCGACTTCGCACAGCAAGGACTTGCGTACAAGGAGTCGCATGGCGTAACGCTGCCGGGGTACGTGCTCGCGAGCCATGAGGTCTATGCGCGCGCGACCTCAGGGGAAGTGATGGCTGCAGCCGAAGCCCTGGAGCGCGCGCGCGCGACGGAGGTTGATCCGACCCGCCTGCTGGATGTGGACAACGCCGAATACCAGGCCGCACTGATCGCGATTCAGGCCGGACGACATCTTGATGCCTTGCGAATCATTCGAGCCACGGACCAGACGATCGGCACAATCAGCGGGCCTTTGCACTGGGCCAACGGAGCCTTCGCGGAGGCCCAGGCGCTCCATGAACTTGGACATACGTCCGACGCCAGACGGCTGGTCGACAAGGGCCTGCAGTTCGTCGGCGGCGGCGGACGATTCGAACTGTTTGACTTTCAGGCCACCAGTTGCCTGGCGTTGTTCGATATCGACGAAGGTGAGGAATCCGACCACAACCTCAAGCGAGCCTTTGAGATCGGAGCGCGCAATGACATCCTGAACTACCTCTGGTTCCGCCCATCGATGTTCTCAAAGCTTTGCGCACGCGCGCTGCAGCGGGGCATCGAGAAGGACTATGCACTGCGCCTCATCAAGCGACGGGCGTTGCTGCCGCCGTTTTCGCTCGAGGAGTGGCCATGGCCGGTCAGGCTGAGCTTATCGGAGTCGGGCGAGTGCAAGCTGTGGCTAGATGGCCGCTTGATCGAGCCGCAACGAACGGTATCTGATGCGCCTATCCGACTGCTCACAGCGCTGATCGAGCTGGCACAGCAGGTGGAGCCTCAAATGCTCGACGGGCGCGCATTGCCGGTACGACCGGTCGATCGTGTGCAGCTTGGGAAACTGCTCCGACCAAATGATCATGCAGCCTCGGTCGAAGACTGGATTCACCAGAACCTGAGGCGCTTGCGGCAGCGACTCGGGTCGAGCGAGGTGGTTCTGAGTTGGGCCGGTAAGCTTGCAATAAACCCGCTGTACGTTTGGGTAGACGTACTGGATCGGCGGCGTTGGTCCCCACCGCCATCGGAGACAAGGCGTTGATCCGCCGGCGCAGGCTTGGCGGACGTCAAGGTGGTTGTCGCCTGAGCCAAGCAGCCTCGGCTCGTTCGCGACGGTTCTTTCAGGCCTGGTGACGGCGCCGGTCCTGGGCCAGTGCTCGCTCTTTTCAGTGCAGCACCAGCAGCGGCAGCTTCGACCCCGCCAGCACCGCCTTGGTGTGCGAGCCGAACAGGAACTCGCCGAAGGCGCCGCGCCCGTGCGTGACCATCACGATCATGTCGCAGCCCTGGGCCTCGGCCACGGCGATGATGGCCTTGTCGATGCGTGGCACGTGGTCGTGCACGCCGGTGAAGGGCACGCCGGCGGCGCGTGCCGCTTCCTCGAAGCGCCCCAGCACCTGGCGCGCGTGCGCTTCGGTGCGGGCTTCGTGCTCCTTGACGTCCTCGACCCACAGCGAATGCGGACGCGTTTCGCTCAGGGCGGGCTGCATGGGCTCGGCGATGAAGCCGGTGATGGCTGCCCCCAGCTGGCGCGCCAGGGCCACGCTTTCGTGCATGGCGCGATCCGACAGGTCGCTGCCATCGACGGGTACGAGTAGACGTTTGTACATGGCGCGCTCCGCTTGCACGACCCTTGGTAATGTTTCAAGGTCGGCAAGTCTAGGGAGCGCTTCCTGCACGGAACTTGCGCTAAGCCAAACTCGGCCCGCATACCCCCCGGCCGAGGGATGAGGGGAAGTACGCAGAACCGGAACGCGTGGCGTATGCCCGCCGCCACCGATCGCTCCGTTCGCTGCTGCTCAGGCCGAACTGCGCGCCCTCGCCAGGGTTGTGGCCCGGCGTTTCAGCTGCGCGGCGAGCCCGCGCTGCTGAAGCCTTCGCGGCGCAGCGCTTCGCAGTTGAAGTCTTCCATCTCGGGGTCGAGCACGCTGCGCGCGCTGACGATGCCCACGGCACGCTGGCCATCCACCACGGGCAGGTGGCGCACGCCGCGCTCCTGCATCAGTTGCAGCGCAAATCCGAACAGGCGTTCGGGGCCCACGGTGCAGGGCGCGGGCGTCATCACATCGGCCAGTGGCGTGGCCGCGGGGTCGCGGTCGCAGGCCAGCACGCGGCGCAGCGCATCGCGCGCGGTGAAGATGCCGGCCAGGCGGTCGCTGTCCACCACCAGCAGCGCGCTGGCGGCGGTCTCGGTCATCAGGCGCGCGGCTTCGCGAACACTGGTCTGCGGCGCAGCGACGACAAGACGCTCGCGCGCCATCACGTGCCGGACCCGTTCATTGAACATGATTCAAGCTCCAGAGAACCTCTGGTGCGCAGCCTACCCCGCGTGCGCGGATGCGATTTGATGCTGCACAAACCCGCGTCACCAGGGCCTGCCGGCGATGTCGTACGGGGAGCGTTCTGCACCTTTGACGGCTGGCACAAATGACACAGCCCGCGTGTGGACGCGGGCTGTGTGGGGGCGAAGGGCCTGCTGCGGCCCGCTACGCGGCTAGCGGGCGATCATGCCCAGTTGCTGCGGCAGCCACAGCGACAAGGGCGGCCAGTACGTGATGATCATCAAGAACACCAGCATCGTGAGCAGCCACGGCCACACCGCCACCGACATGTCGGTGAGGCCCAGCTTGCTGATGCCGCTGGCCACGTACAGGTTCAGACCCACTGGCGGCGTGATCATGCCGATCTCCATGTTCACCGTGATCAGCACGCCGAAGTGGATGGGGTCGATGCCCAGCTTCATGGCGATGGGGAACAGGATGGGCGCGGTGATCAGGATGATCGACGACGGCTCCATGAAGCTGCCCATCACCAGCAGCAATATATTCACGGCCAGCAGGAAGCCGATCGGGCCCAGGCCGCTGTTGAGCAGGTACTCCGCCACCACCTGCGGAACGTTCTCGTGCGTGAGCAAGAAGGAGAACAGCACCGCGTTGGTGATGATGTACAGCAGCATCGCGCTCATGTTGGCCGAAGCCAGCAGCGTCTTGGGCACGTCCTTCAGGCCCATGTCCTTGTAGACGAAGACGGCCACGAAGAAGGCATAGGCAGCGCTCATGGCGGCGGCCTCGGTGGGCGTGAAGATGCCCGAATAGATGCCGCCCATGACCACCACGATCAGCGCCAGGCCCCAGAAGGACTCGCGGAACGCGGTGGCGCGCTCGCGCCAGGTGGCGCGCTTTTCCTTCGGATAGCCGTTGCGCCAGGCGCGGTAGAAGGTGGTGAACAGCAACATCGCGGCCAGCACCAGGCCCGGAATGACACCGGCCATGAACAGCGCACCGATGGAACTGTTGGTGGACACCGCGTACATCACCATCACGATGGACGGCGGAATCAGGATGCCCAGGCCGCCCGATGAAGCAATGACGCCGGCACCGAACTTGACCGGATAGCCCGCCTTCACCATGGCCGGCAGCAGGATGGCGCCGATGGCCACCACGGTGGCCGGGCTGGAGCCCGAGACCGCGGCAAACAGCGCGCAGGCCACCACCGCGCCCAGCCCCAGGCCGCCGGGCCAATGGCCCACCAGTGAGGTGGCAAAGCGGATCATGCGTTTGGCCACACCGCCGTGGGTGAGGAAGTTGCCCGCCAGGATGAAGAACGGGATCGCCATGATCTCGAACTTCTCGATGCCGGTGAACAGCTTGAGCGCCACCGACTCGATGGGCACTTCGGTGAAGAAGAACAGGAAGGACAGCACCGTGAGGCCGAGCGAGATCGATACCGGCATGCCGGTGAGCATGAGCACGGCCAGCAACAGGAAGATGATGGCGCCATTCATTTGCGGTCTCCCGAGCGGGGCTTGTCGTTGTCGGAATCCGAGGGCGGAAGGGGGTGCATGTCGTCCTGCATGCGGAACACGCGGTCTTCGGTGCCGGGTGCGGGGAGTGCTTCATCGAGGCCATCGACGTGGCCGTGGTCGTGGTGCGGCAATTCGCCGGTGCGCACGAAGGACACGCAGACCTGCAGGAAGCGGAAGCACATCAGGTACGAACCGATGGGCACCGCGCTGTAGACGATCCAGGTGGGCACTTCCAGATCGGGGGTGGTGGGGCCTTCGTAGAGGCTGTCACCGGCCATGCCCATGGCGTTGAACACCGCGTAGTGCATGCCGTTTTCCCACACGAAGACCCAGCCGAGCGTGCCGATGATGCTGGTGAACAGGGCGCCGGCCAGCAGGCCGAAGATGACGAACTTCGAGCGCAGGCTGTCCTTCATGCGGTTGATGAGCACGTCCACGCCGACGTGGATGCCGGTGCGCACGCCGTAGGCGGCGCCGAACTTGGCCATCCACACGAACATGATGATGCAGAGCTCCTGCGCCCAGCCGAAGTGCAGCGTGAGCAGCCAGTCCTGCACGCCGGGTATCGCCAGGCCCGAGGCGTAGCGGTGCATCACGGCCACGAAGATGATCGTCGTTGCCGCTCCCATCAGGAACATGACCAGCCATTCCTCGAGGTGGTCCAGTAGCCTGAACATGTTGTGGTCTCCTCTGCGCAGCGGTGGCGCCGGTGCTATGCAACCGGGCCGCCACTGGCGGCCCGGAACGGGTCATCAGAGCTTGCTGGGATCGAAGCCCGTGGCCTTGTAGACCGAATCGATGACTTCCTTGCCGATGCGCGACTCCATCTCCTTGTGGACCTTCACCATCGCCTTCTTCAGGGCCAGCCGTTCGGCCGGTGTCGGCGTGTAGACCTGCGTCTTGCCCGAGGCCTTGACCTTCTCGAGCGCGGAGTCGTTTTCCTCCTTGGCGATCTTGTTGGCGTAGACCGTGGCCTCGGCCATGGCCTTCTCGAGCTGGCCGCGCACGTCGGCCGGCAGCCCGTCCCAGAACTTCTTGTTGGTGATGACGGCATAGCCCAGATAGCCGTGGTCGGTCACCGTCATGTGCTTCTGCACTTCGTGCATCTTCTGCGTGTACAGGTTGGAGTGCGGGTTCTCGGTGCCGTCCACCACGCCGGTCTGCAGCGCCTGGTAGACCTCGGAGAAGGCCATCACCTGCGGCAGGGCGCCCACGGCGCGCATCTGCGCCTCGAGCGCCTTGGACGACTGGATGCGCATCTTCATGCCCTTGAAGTCGTCGGGTGACTTCAGCGGCTTGTTGGCCGAGAACGACTTGAAGCCGTTGTCCCAGTAGGCCAGGCCGGTGATGCCGCGGGTGCCGAGCTTGTCGAAGAGCTGCCGACCCACCGCGCCGGTGGTCACTGCGTGCAGATCGCTGGCGTTGTCGAAGATGAACGGCAGGTCGAAGAGTTCGAACTCGCGCACGCCCAAGGGGCCGAACTTGGCCAGCGAGGGCGCCAGCATCTGCACGGCGCCGATCTGCAGCGCCTCCATCTCTTCCTTGTCCTTGTACAGGGTGCTGTTGGCGTAGACCTCGACCTTGACCTTGCCACCCGTCAGTGCGGCGGCGCGCTCGGCAAAGAAGTCGCTGGCCTTGCCCTTGGGCGTGTCCTTGGCGACAACGTGGCTGAACTTGATGACCAGCGGCTGCTGGGCCGCGGCAAGCATGGTGAAGCCCGCGGCCAAAAGGCCGATGGTGAGCTGACGCAGATTGATCACTTCAGAACTCCTCTGGTGGGTCGATGAAAACCGCGAAACCGCGGGCCTGGATGGCCGGGCTGGCACTCACCGCAAGGTGAATGCGCCGAGAATGCCCCCACCGCTGGCAGGCCGCCATTGTGGAAACCCACATTTGCAACGGGTGCTGCGCCCGCCCTTGATTTGAGGCAAGGCGTCACGCCGGCCCGGTTGGCCGGGGCGCTTGCGGGCGGGCGTGGCGGGGCGGGACCTCAGGCCCAGGCCATCGCCACCATCTTGCGGCGCAGGAAGGCGAGCTGCGTCTGCAGCGGCAGCTGCTTGGGGCAGACGTCGTGGCAGCCCAGCAGCGACATGCAGCCGAACACGCCGTCGTCGTCGCCGACGACCTCGTAGAAATCTTCGTCGCTGCGGGTGTCGCGCGGGTCCAGGCGGAAGCGCGCCAGCTTGTTCATGCCCACGGCGCCGACGAAGTCTTCGCGCATGCGCGCCGTGCCGCAGGCGGCCACGCAGCAGCCGCATTCGATGCAGCGGTCGAGCTCGTAGATGGCCTCGGCCAGCTCGGGCTCCATGCGCTCTTCCAGGCGCGTGAGGTCGCGCTCGGCTTCCTGCTGGTGCACCCAGGTCTGCAGGCGCTCGCTCATGCCGCGCATCCACTTGCCGGTGTTCACCGACAGGTCGCCGATCAACTCGAACACCGGCAGCGGCGCCAGCGTGAACTCGGCCTCCAGGTCCTGCGTGAGCGTGCGGCAGGCCAGGGCCGGGCGGCCGTTGACCAGCATGGCGCAGCTGCCGCAGATGCCGGCGCGGCAGACGAAATCGAACTGCAGGCTGGGGTCGAGCTTCTCGCGGATCTCGCTCAGGGCGATGAACAGCGTCATGCCGGCGGCGTCGTCCAGCTCGTAGGTCTGCCAGTGCGGCGCCACCGAGGGGTCGGCCGGGTTGACGCGCATGACGCGGATCTTGAGGCGGCGCGCCGTGCCGGCGGAGGCCGGTGCAGGGGCGGCCAGCGCGCTGTGCGCATGCAGCGCCGGGAGGATGGGGATGGTCTTCACGGGGTGGCTCTCGGGTGCGTCGTTCAGGTGCGTCGCTCAGGTGCGTCGTTCAGGCGCGCGGCTCAGGCGCTTTTTTTCAGCGGCTCGTCGATGCGTTCATTCAGCCCGCGCAGGCTGTCGGGCAGCAGTTCGTCGTAGGGCATCAGCGCGCGCTGCAGTTCGTGGCGGCTGGCACTGGCCATGCGCTCGCGCAGGGCCGTCACCTCGGCCGCGCGCGCCGCGGTGTCGGGGTGGTCCACGTAATCCTTGGCGCCGTAGCCGCGCCAGCCCGGGGGCAGTTCCATGCGGCCCACGTCCAGCGGCTCATAGTGCAGCGTGGGCAGCGTTTGCTGCGGATCTTTCCAGGTGGCCAGCGTGCGCTTGAGCCACTGCGAATCGTCGCGCCGCGGGTGGTCTTCGCGGAAGTGCGCGCCGCGGCTTTCGGTGCGCTGGGCCGCGCCGTAGGCCACGCACAGCGCCAGCTTCAGCATCTTCTGCGTGCGGTAGGCCGTCACCAGCTCGGGGTTGGCGCCGGGCTGGTGCGAGCGCAGGCCGATGTGGCGGCTGCGTTCCAGCAGCGACTGCAGGCCGTCCACCGCCGCCTGCAGGTCAGCGCCGGTGCGGAAGATGCCGACCTTGTCGGTCATGATCTGCTGCATGGCGATGCGCAGCGCCGAGGCGTCTTCCTTGCCGCCGCCCTTGACCAGCCAGTCGAGCTTGGCTTGTTCGGCGGCCACGAACTCGCGCACCAGGCCGGTGGGGATGTTCACGTCGCTGGCCTTGCCGTCGCAGAAGTCGGCCACGAAGTCGCCGACGATCATGCCGGCCACCACGGTCTCGGCCACCGAATTGCCGCCCAGGCGGTTGAAGCCGTGCATGTCCCAGCAGGCGGCTTCACCGGCGGCAAACAGGCCGCGCAGCGTGGCGCTCTGGCCGGTGTGGTCGGTGCGCACGCCGCCCATGGTGTAGTGCTGCGCCGGGCGCACGGCGATCATCTTCTCCACCGGGTTGATGCCCAGGAAGCTCTCGCAGATCTCCTTCACCTCGCGCAGGTTCTTCTCGATGTGCGCCTTGCCCAGCTGGGTGATGTCCAGCCACAGGTGGTCGCCGAAGCGGCTGCTCGCGCCCTTGCCCTTGCGGATGTGGGTTTCCATGCGGCGCGAGACCACGTCGCGCGAGGCCAGTTCTTTCTTCTCGGGCTCGTAGTCGGGCATGAAGCGGTGCCCGTCCTTGTCTTTCAACAGGCCGCCGTCGCCGCGGCAGCCTTCCGTCACCAGGATGCCGGCCGGGAAGATGCCGGTGGGGTGGAACTGCACCGCCTCCATGTTGCCCAGCGTGGCCACGCCGGTTTCCAGCGCGATGGCCGTGCCGATGCCTTCGCAGATCACCGCGTTGGTGGTCACGCGGTACAGGCGCCCGGCGCCGCCGGTGGCGATGACCGTGGCCTTGGCCACCCAGGCGCTGAGCTCGCCGGTCACCAGGTTGCGCACCACCGCGCCGTAGCAGCGGCCGCCTTCGTGGATGAGGGCGATGGCCTCGATGCGCTCGTGCACCGGGATGCTCTCGGCGATGGCGCGGTCGCTCACGGCAAACAGCATGGCGTGGCCGGTGCCGTCGGATACGTAGCAGGTGCGCCACTTCTTGGTGCCGCCGAAGTCGCGCTGCGCCACCAGGCCGTGGGCCTCGTCGCGCTCGGTCAGCGTGACCTTCTGGCCGTTGATGATGACCTGGCGGTCGCCGCGCTGCACGCGGCTCCAGGGCACGCCCCAGGCCGCCAGTTCGCGCACGGCCTTGGGCGCGGTGTTGACGAACATGCGCACCACGCGCTGGTCGGCGCCCCAGTCGCTGCCGCGCACGGTGTCCTCGAAGTGCACGTCCTCGTTGTCGCCCTGGCCCTTGATGACATTGGCCAGGCTGGCCTGCATGCCGCCCTGGGCCGCGGCCGAGTGGCTGCGCTTGGGCGGCACCAGCGACAGGATCACGGCCTCATGCCCGCGCCGCTTGGCGCCGATGGCCACGCGCAGGCCCGCAAGCCCGCCGCCGATGACCAGCACGTCGGTGTAGTTGATCTTCATGTGCCGCGCCTCACTTTGCCGGCGCCGACTGCTCGGCAGCCGGCACATAGGGTTCACCGGCGCGCGGCGCGTGCTCGATGCCGATCTTCACGTAGGCCACCAGCGTGGCCAGGCCCAGCGCCAGGAAGAAGGCGGTCAGCGCCCACTTCAGCGTCTTGAGCTTCTTGCGCGTGGCGTTGGGGTCGGCGCCGTCGAACCAGCCCCACTTGACGGCCAGCCGGTACAGGCCGATGCCGCCGTGGATCTCTACCGCGAACAGCAGCACCAGGTACAGCGGCCAGAAGTGCTCGCTCCACATGCGGTCGGCGCTGCCGTAGGGGCCGATGGTCTCGGGCCGGGTCATCATGATGTACAGGTGCACGCTGGCCAGGAAGAACAGCGCGAAGCCGGTCACCACCTGCCACCACCACAGCGTGGTGTCGCCATGCTTCATGTCCTTGACATGGTCGCGGATGGCGCGGTATTGAAGGTAGTTGCCGGGGAACTTGCGCAGCGCCAGCATGGCGTGCACGATCAGCAGCGTCAGGATGCCGGCCACCATCAGCGACACCAGCCAGGGCAGCGGGCGGCCGAAGATGAAGGTGCCCTCGAAGGCGCGCGCCACCCACCACATCGCGTCCTTGCCCAGCAGGATGGACGAGACGAAGAACATGTGCACCCACATGAACAGCGCCAGCGCGAGGCCGCTGGCGCTTTGAATCCAGTCCAGCCGGGCCGGCCAGATGCTCTTGCGTACCGCACGGGTACGCGCAGCCACGTTGGCCGTGGCCGCGGGCAGTTTGCTTTGCACGCCTGATCTCCTGTGCCGGCCCTGTCGACCGGCCCGCGCACTGTGGCGCGGGCCGGGCCAAGTCAAGCTCCGGCGTCGCCCGCTGCGCGGGTGGGGGCTTCAGCGCCGCCGAGGAGGCTCAGCGCTGGGCTGCGCGCCTGCTTCTAGCCGCCAACGCGCCCACCAGACCAAGGCCGGCGAGCAGCAGCGTGGTGGGTTCCGGCACACCGTTCACGACCTGGCCGCCCGACCCACCCGTGCCCCCTGACCCGATGCTGGCGCCCTGGTCGAAGCCGCCGCTGTTGGCGACAAGACTGCCCGCGCCGGTAACGTTTGTGGCATCCATGCCCGTCGTGCAGCCGAGCGAGATGTTGTCCTGGATCAAGGTCACTTGCTTGGTCGCCGACAGGAGCCTGCCGCAGCCCATCGTCAGATTGCCGTCACTGCTGATGAGATCGTTTGCGAGTACGTTGCCTGCGAACGTGATGCCATTCAGCGTTGCCGCGCTTCCGACGTTCCAGTAGAGGCCGACATTCGCGCCGCTGCCCACATTGACGACCGAGACGTTGGAGGTCGACGAGGTGATGAGGGTGCTCGCAAACCGGAACACCCACACGGCGTTGCTGTTGCCGAGGCCGTCGAGGATGAGGTTGCCGGCCAGATTGGTGACACCGGCGGCAACGTCCCAGACGCCCGGGTTGATCGTGCCGGTCAGATCGGCACCCAATATGCCGCTGCTCGCCATGCCACTGAGCGTGACCATGGCGGCGTCCAACTGCAGCTGGGCGTTTTGAGCGAGTGCGGTGTTCTGTTGAATCGAACCCGCGGTAAAGACGTACCCGCCGCCGACCGAGGCGTTCGGGGCAGAACCCAGGTTTCCGCCGATGGTGCTGGTCGGGACGTTGGTCACCCCCGCTGCACCCAGCACCGCAAAGCTCGCCAGATCCGAACCCAGCACGGGTGCCGCCGAGCTATGGATGGGGGCGAAAGCGAAGGCAATCCCTATCGATATCGCCAGTTTGATCATGCGCATGACTTGACTCCTGATTGCTTGGCACTTGTGATCAGGTGTTTGGCCTGAATTGAGATGACCGCCAAGAACAATTGGGTCAACGCAGCATGTTCAAACATGCATAAATCGCTCCACAAATGGAATACTCATTGCATTCAACGACTTGCGCGCAAAAGGCGGAAAGGTCGAATTCCGATACGTAAAGAATCCCGACGGAATTGCGCGGCCCGGACCCGGTCACGCCTGCGGGTCTGCCCCATGCTGGACGCTTGGCCAGGCGGCGGACGCGCGTTGCGGCCGCGGCCCGCGTTCAGTGCCCCAGGATCTTGGACAGGAAGTCCTTGGTGCGCTCGCTCTTGGGGTTGTTGAAAAACTCGTGCGGGTCGTTCTCTTCGACGATCTGGCCCTGGTCCATGAAGATCACGCGGTCGGCCACGGCCTTGGCAAAACCCATCTCGTGCGTCACGCAGATCATGGTGATGCCGCCCTTGGCCAGCTCGGTCATCACGTCCAGCACTTCCTTGATCATCTCGGGGTCCAGCGCCGAGGTGGGCTCGTCGAACAGCATGATCTTGGGCGTGAGGCACAGCGCGCGCGCGATCGCCACGCGCTGCTGCTGGCCGCCCGAGAGCTGCAGCGGGTACTTGCCCGCCTGCTCGGCGATGCGCACGCGCTGGAGGCTGCTCATGGCGCGCTCTTCGGCCTCTTTCTTGGGCAGCTTGCTCACCCACATCGGCGCCAGCGTCAGGTTCTCGAGCACCGTGAGGTGCGGGAACAGGTTGAACTGCTGGAACACCATGCCCACCTGCTTGCGGATGGCCTCGATCGCCTTCACGTCGTCGCTGAGCTCCACGCCGTCCACGCGCAGCGTGCCCTGCTGGTGCTCTTCAAGGCGGTTGATGCAGCGGATCAGGGTGCTCTTGCCCGAGCCGCTGGGCCCGCAGATCACGATGCGCTCGCCCTTGGCCACGCTCAGGTCGATGTCGCGCAACACGTGGAAGCTGTTGCCGTACCACTTGTTGACCTTTTCGAAGGTGATGATCGGTTCGGTCATGGTGTGTTCAGCGGTTCTTGCTGAGTGAAAGGCGCTTCTCGATCCACAGGCTGTAGCGCGACATGGAGAAGCAGAACAGGAAGTAGATGGCGGCGATGAACAGGTAGGCCTCGATCTTGAACGGGCGCCAGTCGCTGTCGGAGTTGAGCGCCAGGCCCATGGCGCCGGTCAGCTCGTACAGGCTCACGATGGTCACCAGCGAGGTGTCCTTGAAGATGGCGATGAAGTTGTTCATCACGCCCGGCACCACCATCGCCAGCGCCTGCGGCAGGATGATCTTGCGCTGCGCCTGCCAATAGCTCAGGCCCAGTGTGTCGGCGGCCTCTTGCTGGCCCTTGGGGATGGCCTGCAGGCCGCCGCGCACGATCTCGGCCATGTAGGCCGCGGCGAACAGCGTGATGCCCACCAGCACGCGCAGCAGCACGTCGATGCTGGTGCCCGGCGGCATGAACAGCGGGAACATGAAGCTGGCCATGAACAGCACGCTGATCAGCGGCACGCCGCGGATCAGCTCGACGTAGACCACGCAGATGGTCCTGATGGCCGGCATGTTGCTGCGCCGTCCCAGGGCCACCGCCACCGACAGCGGGAAGGCGAAGACGATGGACAGCGTGGCCAGCATGATGGTCAGCGGCAGGCCGCCCCAGCGGTCGGTTTCCACCGGTGTCAGGCCCAGCACGCCGCCGCGCATCAGCGCGAAGAACAGCGCCAGCACGGCCACCCACAACAGCAGCAGCCAGGGCCGCCAGAAGGTGCGCACGCAACTGGCCACGAGCAGCGCCACCAGCGCGATGGTGGCGACCTCGGGGCGCCATTGCTGGTCGAACGGATAGCGGCCGAAGATGATGAGCCGGTGCTTTTCGGTGATCACGCCCCAGCAGGCGCCCACGCCGCGCGCCGCCTGGCACCGATCGGCGTCGGCCGCCGTCACGGCGTTGAGCACGGCCCAGCTGAAGAGCTGCGGCAGCAGCCACAGCGCCAGCCCCAGCAAAGCCAGCGTGACGATGCTGCTGGGCAGGTTGCCGAACAGGTTGCGGCGTATCCAGGGCACCAGCCCCTCGGTCTTGACCGGGGCCGGGCGCGGGGCGATGGGGGTGAAGGACGCACTCATCGGTTCACCGCTCTTTGATGGCCGAGCGCTTGTTGTACCAATTCATCAAGCCCGAAGTGCCGAGCGAGGTGGTCAGGTACACGGCCATGATGATGGCGATGCACTCGACCGCGCGGCCGGTCTGGTTGATGGCGGTGTTGCTGATCGAGACCACATCCGGGTAGCCGATGGCCACCGCCAGCGACGAGTTCTTGGTCAGATTGAGGAACTGGTTGGTCATGGGCGGGATGATCACGCGCAGGGCCTGCGGCAGCACCACCAGGCGCATCTGCTGGCCCTGCGACAGGCCCAGCGCACCCGAGGCCTCGGACTGGCCGCGCGGCACCGAGGCGATGCCCGCGCGCACCACCTCGGCGACGAAGGCCGCGGTGTAGAAGGTCAGGCCCAGCAGCACCGAGATGAACTCGGGCGTGAACGAACTGCCGCCGTCCACCGAGACCTCGCCCGCCACCGGCACGTTCCAGGCAGTGGGCGCGCCGCCCGCGGCCCAGCCGACCAGCCCGCCCGCGATGATCAGCCCCAGCGCCGGCAGCATCACCGGGCGCGGCTGGCCGGTGGCCTCGAAGTGCTGGCGCGCCTTGCGTGCCCACAGCCAGGCCAGGCCCGCGCCCCCCAGCGCGCCCAGCGCCGACAAGCCCTGGCCCAGGCCCCACACCGGCACCGGGTAGGACAGCCCGCCCTTGCTCAGGAACACCAGCCCGCCCAGCTGCAGCGGCTCGCCGGGGTCGGGCAGCCATTCGGTGAGCAGCAGGTACCACACCAGCAGTTGCAGCAGCACCGGGATGTTGCGGAACATCTCGACGTAGCCGTAGCACAGTCCGCGGACGATGGCGTTGTTGGAGAAACGGCCCACGCCCAGCAGCGTGCCCAGCACGGTGGTCATCACGATGCCCAGCACGGCCACGCGCAGCGTATTGGCCACGCCTGCCAGGAAGGCCATCCAGTAGGGGTCTATCGACTCGTAGGGGATGATCAGCTCGCCGATATCGAAGCCGGCCGGGCTGGTGAGGAAGTCGAAGCCGCTCTGGATGCCGCGCACCCGCATGTTCTCCATCGTGTTGTGCGCCAGGAACCACACGCCCAGCACGATCAGGCCCAGCGCCAGCACCTGGTAGATCAGCCCGCGCACGGCGCGGCTGCGCCAGGACCAATCGCGTCGTTTGGGTGGCGCGGCGCGTGGGGCCGTGGTCATGGGCGGGCTCCTTCAAGCCAGACGATGCAGATCGATCAGCGCGACGGTACCGATTCGCTGAGATTCCGTCGCGAGCGCGCCGAGGTCGGGTCGAGCAGCGCAGCCGTACCCCCGTACGGCGACAGCCTTTGGCTGCGGTGAAGGCTCATAAGCGCGTAGCGCTTGTGATGCCGGAGCCAACACCGCAGTCGCAAGATCGGCGCGCGCAGCAGGAAGATCAGCGGATCGGGGGGGCGTATTGGATGCCGCCCTTGTTCCACAGCGCATTCACCCCGCGCGGCAGACCCAGAGCGCTCTTCGGGCCGACGTTGCGCTCGAAGATCTCGCCGTAGTTGCCCACGGCCTTGACGGCGCGCGCGGCCCATTCCTTGTCCAGGCCCAGCAGCTTGCCGGTGTCCTCGGTGCCGCCCAGGATGCGGCCCACAGCCGGGTCGTCCGTCTTGGCCTTGAGCTGGTCGACATTGGCCTGCGTGATGCCGTATTCCTCGGCCTCGAGCAGCGCAAAGAACACCCACTTGGCGATGGCAAAGAACTCGTCGTCGCCGCGGCGCACGCTGGGGCCCAGCGGCTCCTTGGAGATCAGCTCGGGCAGGATCAGGTGGTCGGCCGGGGTCTTGGCTTCCTTGTTGCGCGTGCTGGCCAGACCCGAGGCGTCGGTGGTGTAGGCCTGGCAGCGGCCGGCGAAGTAGGCGCCGGTGGCGGCTTCGAGCTTCTCGAACACCACCGGCTTGATGGCCAGGCCGTTGGCGCGCGAGAAGTCGGTGAGGTTTTTCTCGGTGGTGGTGCCCGACTGCACGCAGACCGTGGCGCCCTTGAGCTGCTTGGCGTTCTTGATCTTGCCCTTGGACGGCACCATGAAGCCCTGGCCGTCGTAGTAGGTGGCGCCGACGAAGTGCATGCCCAGCGACGCGTCGCGCGTCAGCGTCCAGGTGGTGTTGCGCGACAGGATGTCGATCTCGCCCGACTGCAGCGCGGTGAAGCGCTGCTGCGCGTTCAGCGGCACCCACTTCACCTTGTTGGCGTCGCCCAGCAGCGAAGCGGCCACGGCCTTGCAGTAGTCGACGTCCAGGCCGCTCCAGTTGCCCTGGCTGTCGGCCGACGAGAAGCCGGCCAGGCCGGTGTTCACGCCGCACACCAGCTGGCCGCGGGCCTTGATGGCGTCCAGCGTCTTGCCGGCGAGGGCGGGCGTGGCGGCCAGTGCGCCGGCGGCGAGCAGGGCGCCCAGGGCCAGGCGGGAAAGCAGGGACTTGTTGCAGGACATCGAATTCACTCCGGGTGTTCGTTGGGCCGCATTGGGCAAAGTGCACAGGGGCGGCGCGACGGTAACTTCAAAGGGCCACAGCAGCAACTGTGCCAATCCCTGAACCCTGCGCTCTGCCAGGTGCGGCTGTGGCATGCTGTGCCGCCCTCGCAGCCCGCCACCGGAGTACCACCATGAACAGCATGGATGTCGAAGTGTTGCGCCGTGCCGTGGACTGGATGAACCGCGGCCACCGCGTCGTCATGGGCACGGTGGCGCGCACCTGGGGCAGCAGCCCGCGCCCGCCGGGCAGCCTGATGATCGTGCGCGACGACGGTCAGGTGGCCGGCTCGCTGTCGGGCGGCTGCATCGAAGACGACCTGGTGGCGCGCGTGCGCAGCGGCGCGCTGGCGCCTCGCCTGCCGCTGGCCCTGGTCTACGGCGCCAACGCCGAAGAAGCGCAGCGCTTCGGCCTGCCCTGCGGCGGTTCGGTGCAGATCGTGCTGGAACCGCTGGGCGTGCAAAGCCAGCTGCGCGAGCTGTTGGCGGCCATCGAAAGGCACGAGGTGGTGCGCCGGCGCCTGGAAATGGGCACCGGTCTGGTGTCCCTGGCACCGTCGCAGGACGGCGACCGCGTGTGTTTCGACGGCAGCGCGCTGCACACCGTGCACGGCCCGCGCCTGCGCCTGGTGATCGTGGGTGCCGGCCAGCTCAGCCGCTGCCTGGCCAGCCTGGCGGTGATGCTGGACTACCGCGTCACCGTGTGTGACCCGCGCGAGGAGTACCACGAGGGCTGGGAGCACGCGGAAGGCGTGACCCTGTCGCGCCTGATGCCCGACGACCTGGTGCTGGCCATGGCGCTGGACGCGCACAGCGCGCTGGTGGCCGTGACGCACGACCCCAAGCTCGACGACCTGGCGCTGATGGAGGCGCTCAAGACCCCGGCCTTCTACGTCGGCGCGCTCGGCTCGCGCCGCAACAACGACGCGCGCCGCCAGCGCCTGCGCGGCTTCGAAGTCAGCGCGTCCGAGGTGCAGGCGCTGCGCGGGCCGGTGGGGCTGAACCTGGGCGGGCGCACGCCGCCGGAGATCGCCCTGTCCATCGTGGCCGAGATGACGGCGCTGCGCCACGGCGCGGCGCTGCAGGGGCCGCTGGCCGATTGGAGCGCGTCGCAGACGGCCTGCAGCAGCGCCTGAGCCGCCAGGGGGCGCTAGCGCAGCTCGGCGCGGTCGGGCAGCTCGTTGGGGTTGGCCGCACCCGCGGCCAGCGGAAAGTGCTCGGCCAGTTCGGCGTCCACCGCGTCCACGGCCTGGGCCAGGCCTTCCTCGAAGCGGCCGGCGCGGAAGGCCTGGCGCATGCCGTCCAGCACCTTGTCCCAGTGCGCCTGCGGCACGACGCGGGCCACGCCGCGGTCGGCGACGATCTCGATGGCGTGCTCGGCCAGTAGCAGGTAGATGAGCACGCCGTTGTTGTGCTCGGTGTCCCAGACGCGCAGCTTGCCGAACATCGTCACCGCGCGCTGGCGCGGCGTGGCGTTGCGCCACAGATAGGACAGCGGCAGCCCGGCCTCGACGCAGACGCGGATCTCGCCGCTGTGGCGGCCTTCGCTGGTGGCCACGCGCTGCTCCAGCCGCCGCAGCGCCGGCGCGGGCAGCGCGCGCGCACTGTCGGTCTCGTCGAACCAGCGGTGTTTGAGGATGCGTGCCAGCCTGCCCACTACCAGTCTCCCGAAGCGCCGCCGCCGCCGAAATCGCCCCCGCCGCCGGACGAGAAGCCGCCCCCACCGCCACCAAAACCGCCCCCGCCGCCGAAGCCGCCGCCACCGCCCCAGCCGCCGATGTGCGGCAGGCCGCCCGCGCCGCCAGCGCGGCGCAGCGCCGAGCCCACGCCGAACAGCCCCACCACCAGCAGCGCCACCACGGCCGCGCCCGCGGCCAGCAGCAGGCTGGCGCTGAGCCACCAGCCCACGCCGCCGGCCGCGCCCGCGGTGAGCATCGAGCCGAAGCGGCGCCCGAAAACGCCGGTGAGCACCGTGCCGAGGATGGGCACGGCGACGAAGAAGAACAGGCCCAGCTCTTCCAGCTGCAGCCCCTGCTGCGCGCCGTCGCCGCGTGCCTGCGGCGCGGGCAGGTTTTCGCCCTGGATGCGCGCGATCAGCCGGTCGACGCCGGCGTTCAGGCCGCCGGCGTAGTCACCGTCGCGAAAGGCCGGCTTGAGCGCGCTGTCGATGATCTGGCGCGCGGCCAGGTCGGGGATGGCACCTTCCAGCGCCTTGGACACCTCGATGCGCAGCTTGCGGTCTTGCTTGGACACCAGCAGCAGCACGCCGTCGCCGACGTCCTTGCGCCCGATCTTCCAGGCATCGGCCACGCGCTGGGCGTAGGCGGCGATGTCCTCGGGCGCGGTGGCGGGCACCAGCAACACCACGATCTGCGGGCCCGACGCGGCCTCGAAGCCGGCCAGCTTGGCGTCCAGCGCGGCGATCTGCGGTGCGCTCAGGGTGCCGGTCTGGTCGATGACGCGCGCGCTCAGCGGCGGCACCGGCTGCACGTCCTGCGCGCCAGCGCCGGCCGCCCACAGCAGCGCCCAGGCCAGCAGCAGGGCGCGCAGGATCATGGCGCGGCTACTTCGAGGCGGCCGGCGCCGCGGGCTTGTCGAAGCTCACCGACGGTGGCGCCGAGATGGCGGCCTCGTTCTGCACCGTGAAGCTGGGCTTGACGTCGTAGCTGAAGATCATGGCCGTCAGGTTGCTGGGGAAGCTGCGCGCCAGCACGTTGTAGTCCTGCACCGTCTTGATGTAGCGGTTGCGCGCCACGGTGATGCGGTTCTCGGTGCCTTCGAGCTGCACGCGCAGGTCCTGGAAGGCGGCGTTGGCCTTCAGGTTGGGGTATTGCTCGGCCACCACCATCAGGCGGCTGAGTGCACCGGTCAACTCACCTTGGGCGGCCTGGAACTTGGCAAAGGCCTCGGGGTTGTTCACCAGTTCGGGCGTGGCCTGGATCGAGGTGGCGCGGGAGCGCGCCTCGATCACCTTGGTCAGCGTCTCCTGCTCGAAGTTGGCCTCGCCCTTGACCGTGGCCACGATGTTGGGGATGAGGTCGGCACGGCGCTGGTACTGGTTGAGCACCTCGCTCCAGCCGGCCTTGACCTGTTCGTCCAGGCGCTGGAAGTCGTTGTAGCCGCAGCCGGCCAGGGTGGTGGCCAGCAGCAGCAGGGCAATCCGGGCGGCGCGGCGGGCAAGCATCATCTTCGACTCCATCAGCGTGTGGCGGGTGCATCCTACCCGTGCCGGAAGATGGGGCTGCCGCGGCCGGATGCAAGCTGCCCGCCCGGCCATAATCGCGCCCCATGTGGCCCGAACTCCAGAACGACAGCTTCCTGCGCGCATGCCTGCGCCAGCCCACCACGCACACCCCGGTGTGGCTGATGCGCCAGGCCGGCCGCTACCTGCCCGAGTACAAGGCCACGCGCATGAAGGCCGGCAACAGCTTCATGGGCCTGGCCACCAACGTGCAGTACGCCACCGAGGTGACGCTGCAGCCGCTGGACCGCTACGCGCTGGACGCGGCCATCCTGTTCAGCGACATCCTCACCGTGCCCGACGCCATGGGCCTGGGCCTGAGCTTCGGCGCCGGCGAGGGCCCCAAGTTCGCCCGCCCGGTGCGCGACGAGGCCGCGGTGGCAGCGCTCGACTGTTTTGACCTGGACAAGCTGCGCTATGTGTTCGACGCCGTCACCAGCATCCGCAAGGCGCTGAAGGGCCGCGTGCCGCTGATCGGCTTCAGCGGCAGCCCCTGGACCCTGGCCTGCTACATGGTGGAAGGCGGCGGCAGCGACGACTACCGCCTGGTCAAGACCATGCTGTACAGCCGGCCCGACCTGATGCACCGCATCCTGGCCATCAACGCCGAGGCCGTGACTGCCTACCTCAACGCCCAGGTCGACGCCGGCGCGCAGGCGCTGATGATCTTCGACAGCTGGGGCGGCGTGCTCGCCGACGGCGCCTTCCAGCGCTTCAGCCTGGACTACACGCGCCGCGTGGTGGCCGGCCTGCAGCGCAGCAAGGACGGCAAGACCCTGCCGGTGATCGTCTTCACCAAGGGCGGCGGGCCCTGGCTCGAGCAGATTGCCGAATGCGGCGCCGACGTGGTGGGCCTGGACTGGACCGTCAACCTGGGGCGCGCGCGCCAGCAGGTGGGCGCGCGCGTGGCGCTGCAGGGCAACCTGGACCCCAACGTGCTGTTCGCCCCGCCCGAAGTGGTGGCGCGCGAGGCCGTGGCCGTGCTCGACAGCTTCGGCCGCCCGCAGCGTGCCGACGGTGGCTGGGACGGCCACGTCTTCAACCTGGGCCACGGCATCAGCCAGCACACACCTCCCGAGCACGTGCAGGCCCTGGTCGAGGCCGTGCACCGGCATTCGCGCGCGCAGCGCACCCCCGCCTGAAGGCGGCGCGCGGCAGGCCGCGGCGCGCACGGTAAGTGGGCACTCAGGGCTTGACTTATCCCCACGAACGGTGCTGCGGTGCAGGATGCGCCGCGCTGTCGGGTCATGACCCGGACAAAGCTGTGAATTCGTGCTAAGTCATTGATTTTTAAGCCTTCGTGCGCCTGCTGCCAAATTGGGCACGGGCGCCGCGGGCCAGCAGAATCAAGCACTTGGCGCGGCTTGCCGCAGTTTTCCCACAAAGTTATCCACAGAATCCGTGGACATCCGGAAAAGTCCTTCCCAATCATGCACTTGCACCATCTTGTTGAGGTGGAGCCTGGATTTCGTGCGCAAGTTCACAAGACAAGGGCATGGCTGAACCGCTGATCCTGCAGGTGGCGGTGGACGCGCCGCGCCACGCCGCGCTGGGGTCGGTGCTCGACTACACCAGTGAGCAGCCACTTGCGCCAGGAACCTTGGTGAGCGTGCCGCTGGGGCGGCGCCAGAGCCTGGGGATCGTGTGGGACGGCGACAACAGCCCCCCGGCCCCAGGCGTGGAGCTGCGCCCGGTGGGGGCCGCACTCAGCGCCCTGCCGCCGCTGGACGCCGAATGGCGCGCATTGGTTGCTTTTGCAGCCGCCTACTACCAGCGCGGCCTGGGCGAGCTGGCGCTGGCGGTGCTGCCACCCGAGCTGCGCCGGCTGGACAACACGCAACTGGCGCGGCGCGTGGCCCGGCTGCAGCACACACCGCCGGCCGGTGCCGATGCGCCGGTGCAACGCCCCGAACTCAGCGCCGAACAGCGCACGGCGCTGCAGACCCTGGCCGAAATGCTGGCCGGCGCCGCCGCGCCGCGGCCGGTGCTGCTGCACGGCGTCACCGGCAGCGGCAAGACCGAGGTCTATCTGCACGCCGCCGAGGCCGCCTTGGCGCGCGGCCGCCAGGCGCTGGTGCTGGTGCCCGAGATCAACCTCACGCCGCAGCTCGAGGCGCGCTTTGCCGCGCGCTTCCCCGGCCACGTGCTGGCCAGCCTGCACAGCGGCCTGACGCCGGCGCAGCGCCTGCGCCACTGGCTGCTGGCGCACCTGGGCCTGGCCGACCTGGTGCTGGGCACGCGCCTGGCGGTGTTCGCGCCGCTGCCACGGCTGGGGCTGATCGTGGTGGACGAGGAACACGACCCGTCCTTCAAGCAGCAGGAAGGCGCGCGCTACTCGGCGCGCGACCTGGCGGTGTGGCGCGCGCACCGCTCGGGCATCGCCGTGCTGCTGGGCTCGGCCACGCCGGCGCTGGAGACCTGGCAGCGCGTGCGCGAGGGCCGCTACCAGCGCCTGCCGCTGGCCGCGCGCATCGGCGGCGGCGCCATGCCGCAGGTGCGGCTGGTGGACATGCGCGCGCTGCCGCAGCCGCCCGGCGGCGAGCGCGTGCTGGCGCCGGCCCTGCTGCAGGCCGTGGCCGAGCGCATCGCGCGCGGCGAGCAAAGCCTGCTGCTGCTCAACCGCCGCGGCTATGCGCCGGTGCTGCACTGCGGCGCCTGCGGCTGGAAGAGCGGCTGCGCGCACTGCAGCGCCTGGCGCGTGTTCCACAAGGCCGACCGCACCCTGCGCTGCCACCACTGCGGCCTGAGCGAGCGCGTGCCGCGCGCCTGCCCCGACTGCGGCAACCTGGACATCGCGCCCATCGGCCGCGGCACCGAAAAGCTGCAGGAGCAACTGGCCGAGCTGCTGCCCGGCGCGCGCATCGCCCGCATCGACGCCGACAGCACGCGCGGCGCGGGCGAACTGCAGCAGCAGCTGGGCGCCATGCACGCCGGCGAGGTGGACGTGCTGGTGGGCACGCAGATGGTGGCCAAGGGCCACGACTTCCGCCGCGTCACGCTGGTGGCCGCGGTCAACCCCGACAGCGCGCTGTTCAGCAGCGATTTCCGCGCGCCCGAGCGCCTGTTCGCGCTGCTGATGCAGGCCGCAGGCCGCGCCGGGCGCGACGCCGAACAAGCGGCGCGCAGCGAGATGTGGGTGCAGACCTGGCACCCCGGCCACCCGATCTATGCCGCCTTGCGCCGCCACGACTACGAGGCCTTTGCCGACACCCAGCTGGCCGAGCGCCAAACCGCCGGCCTGCCGCCCTTTGCCGCGCTGGCGTTGCTGCGCGCCGACGCGCGCACGGCCGACGCGGCCAGCGGCTTTCTGCGCGACGCCGCCGCATTGGCGCGCGCGCAGCCGGGGATCACCGTCTATCCACCCGTGCCGCCCCACGTGGCCAAGGTGGCCGACGTCGAGCGCATGCAGATGCTGCTGGAATCGCCCTCACGCACGGCGCTGCAGCGCATGCTGGCCGACTGGCTGCCGCAGCTGAACGCGTTGCGCGCCGCGCACAAGGGCTTGTTGCGCTGGGCCGTGGATGTCGATCCATTGGCCATCTAGATGACGAATGGAGTCCCGGCATGAAGCTCTACGGCATCCCCAACTGCGACAGCGTCAAGCGCGCCCGCGCCGCGCTGATCGAACGCGGCACGGCGTACGCCTTCCACGACTTCAAGAAGGCTGGCGTGCCGGAAGACCGGCTCGACGCCTGGCTGGACGCCGTGGGCTGGGAGAAGCTGCTCAACCGCCAGGGCACGACCTGGCGCAAGCTGCCCGACGCCGAACGGGCCGCCGTCATCGATCGGGCCAGCGCGCGCGCCGTGATGCTGGCGCACGCCAGCGTCATCAAGCGGCCGGTGATCGAGTGGCCCGACGGGCGCGTCAGCGTGGGGCTGGACACGCTGGGTTGATGGGCTGATCAGCCGGCCAGCACACGCTGCAACTGCAGCGCCTCGGCCACCTGCGCGGTGCTGATGCGTTCACTGCCGGCCAGATCGGCAATGGTGCGCGCCACCTTCAGGCAGCGGTGCAGGCGGCGGCCGCTCCAGCCCAGGCGTTCGGCTGCTCCGCGCAGAAAGCGCGCCGCGGCCTCGTCCAGCAGGCAGAAGGCATCGATGCGGCCCGGCTCCAGCAGCGCGTTGGGCTCGCCCTGGCGCTGCAGTTGCCGATCCCGCGCCGCGGCCACGCGGGCTGCGACGGTGGCGCTGGGCTCGCCGTCGGCTTGGGCCATCAGCTCGGCGGCGGGGGCGGCCAGCACCTCCACCTGCAGGTCGATGCGGTCCAGCAGCGGGCCCGACAAGCGGCCCTGGTAGCGCGCCACCGCCTCGGGCGTGCAGCGGCAGGCCTTGCCCAGCGCGGCCGGCGCGCCCAGCCAACCGCAGGGGCAGGGGTTCATCGCCGCCACCAGTTGAAAGCGCGCCGGAAACGAGGCCTGGCGCGCCGCGCGCGAGATGGTGATGCGGCCGCTTTCCAGCGGCTCGCGCAGCGCTTCGAGCGCGGCGCGCGGGAATTCGGGCGTCTCGTCCAGGAACAGCACGCCGCCGTGGGCCAGCGAGATCTCGCCCGGTGGACACGGACCCAGTTAAGCGCAACTGCATCCAAAAAACTATCCTTACAAATCAGTCACTTGCGTTGATTCCAGAACATAAGTTAAGCGCAACCGAAATTTCGAACTGCCCCCCATGAAACGCAGTTAGGCGCAACTGGTCAGACAACGACCCTTTGACGAACAAAACTGCGAACCCCGTCGAACTCCCAGATGCTGTACTGATTGCCGTTCACGGCAGTCACGACCCGACGACGGGGCGGACTGGTACCCGGAACGTTTGCCAGTGAGCCAACCCGCACATCGGCATCGGCCAAGCTCGTCGACACCGAAGTGCTTTGGACCTGCTTTCCAACCGCCAAGTGGCGAACCAGCCACTTGGTGGCGCGTGCCGCCTCCTCACCCGTTGGTGTCACAGTCATTCGAATGCTGCGTTCAAGCTCAGCCAGTTCATCGGGATCAGTTGCTGCTGTCGGAAGCAGCTCAAAAAGGATCGCATTGGTCCGAATTCGAGCCATCGAGTCGTCCGCATCCAGCATAGGGTTGATCCTGTCGGTCAACTCTTCACCAAGGTCCCAGGCCATCCACAGCAGCAACGCCCTCAGGTAGCTGACCTCTTCCAGGGGCCCATCGGCGGCGTCGACAAGCTTTGGAAGGGCCATCGAGTTGCGGCCGAACAGCCACGCCATCGACTTCTCAAGCAGCGTGCGGCGATCGACTTCGTTCACAAAGCTCTGCCTGAGGCGCCACCGCGCTGCAAGGCGCAAGCGTCGAAGCTCCCGGAGGAGAGCGAGTACCGCCACCAACTGCGCAACCGCTACGCCAGTCTTCCCTTCGTCCTTCGAGGCAACTTCCAACTGCGCGACCATGCGCCTCACCAGCGTCCGAGCTTTGCTGGCGACGAGTTCAGCGATCCGGCTGTCGTCCAGGCCCTGATCACCTCTGGACGGTTCGGGCGGCGTCTCGTCGTCTTGCCCGACAGATTCCTCTTCAGAACGTCCGCGCCCGTCCTTTCCAGCCGCAGCCCCATCGGGTTCAAGGCCGAGTCGCCTGATCAGCACGTCCAAGAGGTACCCGAGGTCTCCGGACTTCAGCAGTCGCAATTTCTTGCGTTGCTTCGGCAGGTCAGCGACGTGAATGCCAAGGGACTCTGGTCTTGCCGGAAGCGTCTCCGCCGTGCCCTCCTTCGCGCCTGCGCGCGAGAAGGTGCGCATGTCGTTGCCGATGTCGTCAGAGAAGATCACTTTCTCCACGGCGGCTATCAGTCTGGCCACGTCCCCCTCGCCCGACCCGAGCGCGCCAAGCGCCTCCCTGAGGACCGCTTGCCGCTTTGTGTGGCTCAATCCGCTCAGGACTGTCGGGTGATGGACTAGAGCTCGCAGCGAGGAGCCCGACTGGCAAAGGACGACCAGAGACCGAACCTGGGCGATCGGCACCTCCAGCCAGATCCGAAGCTGACCGCATGCCTCAACTGAGAGCTTGGCGATCAAGAACTCAACCTCGCCTGCACCGAAGGCCGCGGCTGACGTCGGCTCGAAGCCTGCGGGTAGAGTCAGAACAATCGAATCCGATTCATCGTCGGCAACCGCGACGCAGACCGCTTCGACGTCCTCAGCTGAATGGGTGGATTCGGCCTTGCTGCGGTCGACGACAGCCCTCAAGGCGGTGAGTTCGAGCCCTTCGCACGAGAGGGCCCGCAGCAAACCCAGCGATTCCACCGTCTCGAAGACGTCCTTGCCACTCCTAATCAAGACAGCCTCGACGTTGCCGTTTGCAACCCCTGCAAGCCATGCAGGTCGGCTTGGGTTTGCGCTGCCGGACACCAGGACACTGCCTGCATCCGTGTCGAAGTAGATGGCCTTGGCGTGCAGGTAGCTGATTGCCTCATCTACCCAAACCACCCGCGCATTGACAAACCTAGATCGCAGCCCGCTGACATCAGAGTCCAGGTGGACTGTCTCCGGGTCAATCATGACGACGATCTCTGCTTCAGGCCACAGCCCCTCCATCGCACGAATGAGCGCGCAGCTGGCGTCAAAGAATGCGCCGACCACGGCGATCCGACGTACCCGTCCAGGCAGACGTCTGGCCACCTGCTCAAGCAGGCCGCCGCTTCCCTGCGACTGCCCCAGCACCCCGGACGCCCCGGACGCCTTGACCCTCTGCGTCAACGGCGCCACAAAGTTCGCCAGCGCGAGAGCCGAATCGATGATGGAAGCTGGAAGTCTGCTGCCCTGCTGGTGAATCCACTGTTCGATCAATGCCCAGGTGTCCGCCAGTGCGGCAACGCCCTCGACGTCCCGGACGCCATCCACCTCGATCCAGTTGGTGATCTCTCGGTTGTAGCCGAACCCGGAAAGGGTGAGGTTATGACTGCCGATCAGAACGGACGCCTTCTTGGGACCCACCAACAAGCAAACCTTGGGATGGAACGCACCCGCCGTTCTCATCGGCACCAAGGTGTAAGCATGGCCAGCAAGCCTGGGCCGCGCGGACTCGCTGGCCCACGCCTGTGCGCACTGAGTGGCGTCCATCAGAACAACGTTGTATCTCGACCCCCCGGCAATCAGCCTGCGCAACACAAGTTCCTCATAGAAAGGGAGCGTTGCATTGAAGGTGGTGATCAAGGAGGCCTCATATCCGCCTCGCTTGACAACGTCGAGAATCGAGATGGGCTCAACCAAGATGGGCCTCCAACAGCGCCAGTCCCACGGCTGACGGCAACGTGGGCCTTTGAGGGGCCGCTCCGTCCCGGGTCAATGCACCGATGTCGCGCAGCACCTGTACGGCTTGGCGGAACCTCGGCGTTGTTTGAACTGGCGGCGGGATGGCGTCCACCACCTGTAATCCGCGCTCTGTAGGCCGAAATCTGAACGTCGATTGATTCGCCTGTCGCAGCTTGCGCAAAGCCACCCTCAGGTGAGTGTGCAGACACCAGGCGAACAGATCCTCTAGAACCTCAGGCAAGGTGCGATCAATCCACTTGATGCACCTCGTACGAAAACTGGCAAGGTTGATCGGCGAGTCGGCCAATTCCTCGTCACCGATTGACAAGATGCCATACGGCCTCGACCCTTCGACTCGACGCACCTCAAGCAGTGCTAGGGCCCGCAGTACAAGCTGCAGCAGCCCTGTCATGTCAGCGCCGCTGTTCACGCCAGATGCCAGAGCATCTACGAGCTGAATCTCATGGTTCTCATCCTCCCAGGCGCGGAGGGGTGGTCCTCCGTCTCGCACGTCGGCAACAAATTCTCCGAAAGTGCCGACACCGAACGACGAACATGCAGCAGCGACTCCTCCAGCCTTGGAGAGACTCGAAGCAAAGGCCTCGACGCTGGAATGATCCACATTGAGAACAGTGCCAAGCGGAGGCATTGCGCCAAGGCAAATCGCAAACACACTTTGCATCGTCACCGACAGCAGATCGTTCCGCTCGTACAGCGCCCAGGCATCGCGTGTGGTGTGCAGAGTGTCCGGAACCACCCAGGGCACGCCCGTGGGTAGCGTTCCCGCGTAGACCGCCGCACGGAACCGCTGTTCCGTCAAATCGACCCCGCCCACCTGATGCAGTGCGTCGGCCAGATGAAGCACCAGCGAGAGCGTGCTGCGGCGCTGGAGTCCCATCGGGCCGTAGACTTCATGGCGATCAAAGAAAATGTCCGTGAGCGCTTGAATCTCGGCAGTTGCATTGCCGATGCTGCAAGCGCAAAAGGAAGAGAGGTCGTCAAGGTCTTCCAGGCTCACCTGATCGGCCTGGACCACCGCCCAGAAGCGATCGCTTGGCACGGCGCTTTCCACTGCCATTGCCAGCGGTTGGCCGCGCTCTATGGTGAACTTGATCCACGGCTTGGACGATGGATCCATCAACTCCAGTTGCGACAGCGCGCCTGCGTAATATTGACCCAGACCACCCAAGCGGTTCTTGAAATAGCGGTGCTCTGAGTCCTTATCGGTGTAGTGAGACAGCTGCAGCATGACTCCCTGCTGCAGCCTGTCAAGCGCCGGCAAGAGCTGATTCCGCCCAACCATGGCGGCGCCATGGCGTTCGGCATCATGATCGGTTACCCGCGAATGCCGTTCAGAAATCAGTGAGAACAGGCAGTCCGCACGTCTGTAAAACTCGATGAACTGCTCGGCATCAGCATCTGGGAATCGTTGCTCAAACGACCAGACCAACCAGGGATAGAGCGAGTAGTACCGGGCCCTGTCCGTCACGTTGGTAATCCCGGGAAGCAGCTGCGCGTAGATCAGCAAGCAGGGCCCCTGAGTTCCGAGGTGATCCAACCCACCGATCGCTGTGGGCGGCTTGACCCAACCCGTCATTGTTTTCATCGACGCTCCCAAATACTTTGAACTCGAGGGCAGTTGCAGTTTGTGCGGTCAACAGCAGACCGCCACATCGGCGCCTGCCGAGCCTTTTTGAGCATGACGGATCACCAACTTCTTGCCGACTGAACGTCACATCTTGCATGTAAGTGGTCGCCGAAGGCGCCGCTGTGCATGGATCAACCGTTGCCAAACTGCCTGGGAGCCACCAGCAATTTGTATGCTTCGAGCGAACCTGATCTACATCGAACGAAGATCGCTTGTGGCCAAACCCATTCAAACCTTGCGTCATGCGCGTGCTCCGTTTGCGTGTACTTCAGCGCGAGCCCGCTCGTAGATCTCCGGCAGCAGCACCTCCGCCACGTCCTCGAACACCTTCGGGTTCTGCAGCATCTGCTCGGACATCGCGTGGTGGCTGTTCAGCGCCTTGATCACCGCCTCGGCCAGCACCGACCTGAAGTCGCCGTTCGCGAACTGGGCGGCGGTGGGGTTGGCCTTGGCCTGGATCTGGATCCGCTCATCGGCGATCGTGTTGCCGACCAGTGACGTGAACCAGCCTTGAACCTCTGGGTCGCTGAACTTGCCGGTGAACAGGCTGTGGATGCGCTTGATGATCTCTGACAGGTGATCGCGCGGGTCCTCGTGGACACCCCCGCCGCCGGTCCCCAACGGGTCCAGGGGGCGCGATTCACCGTCCTCGAGCACGATCTTGTGCTCCTGCTTGTTGACGAGCTTGTAGCCCGCCAAGCGCAACGACTTGTCGATCAGGATCGGATCGTCGTCCTCGATCCCGCGCAGCCGCGGCAGCAGCATCTTCAGGAACGCGTGCAGCTTCTCCAGTTCCACGTCGTCGTACTCGACGATCTGCGACAGGAAGTCGTAGGCCGAAACGTACGAGCGAGCGTCGCCGCGGAAGACCTCCTGCTCTTCCTTCTTCATGGCCGTGAAGCGCTCGTGGGCCACCTTCAGGAAGGCCTGGAACTGCTGAACCTGCTGGCCACCGAAAAACAGCGTGGCGAAGGCCTCGACCTCGGCCCAGAGGTACACGCCGGCGCCATCGAGTTTCTCGCGCAGCTGGTGCGGCAGGTTGGGGTCGGTGACCGCGGACAGCGCCGCGGTGCGGTAGTACGGCTCGAACGCGGCCAGAATATCTTCGGCAGCGTTGCGGAAGTCGAGCACGAAGGTCTTCGTCTTGCCCGGGAAGGTCCGGTTCAGGCGCGACAGCGTTTGCACCGCCATGACGTCGTCCAGGCGCTTGTCGACGTACATCGCGCACAGCAGGGGTTCATCGAAGCCCACCTGGAACTTGTTGGCCACCAACAGCACCCGGTACTCGTCGGTGCGGAAGGCCTCCTTAATCAGGTCGTCCTTGATCTTCGGGTTGCCACCGTTCATGTCGCCTTCGTCGGCGTCGCTCACCCCGTACTCGGGGTCGTCGATGGTTCCGGAGTAGGCCACCAGCGCCTTGAAGTCGTGGTACCCCATCTTGGCCATGTACCGGTCGAGCTCGAGCTTGTAGCGGACGGCGGCCTTGCGGCTGTCGGTCACCACCATCGCCTTGGCCTGGCTGTTGAGCAGGTGCATGACGTGCTTGCGGAAGTGCTCGACGATGACGGCGATCTTCTGGCCGATGCTGGTGGGGTGCAGGCTGACGTACTTGAAGATCTTCTTCATCGCCTTGCCGGTCTTCACCTCCAGGTCCACGCCGGCCTGTTCGAGCTTGAAGGCCATGTCGTAGGTGACGTAGCCCTTCAGGACGTCGAGGATGAACTCCTCCTCGATCGCCTGGCGCATCGAGTACACGTGGAAGGGGTGCGGCAGGCCGTCGGCACCCTTGCGCCCGAAGATCTCCAAGGTCTTGGCCTTGGGTGTCGCCGTGAAGGCGTAGTACGACACGTTGGGCGGGCGCTTGCGGGCCGCCAGCAGCTTGGCGATCACTTCCTCGCTGCTGACCTCGCCTTCGTCCTCACCGGTCTCCGGGATCTCGTCGGCCTCGGCGTCGAGGCCCTCGCTGCTCAGCGCCTCGCGCAGCTTGACCGCGCTCTTGCCGGATTGCGACGAATGCGCTTCGTCGACGATCACCGCGAATGTGCGGCTCTTCATCGAGCCGATCTTGCCCAACACGAAGGGGAACTTCTGCAGGGTGGTGACAATGATCTTGGCTTCGCCGGAGAGTGCTTCGGCCAACTGGGCCGAGCTCTCATCGATCTTCACGACGACGCCAGGTGTCGCCTCAAACTGCTTGATCGTGTCCTGCAGTTGCTGGTCCAGGATGCGGCGGTCGGTGATGACGATGACGCTGGTGAACACCTTCTGGTTCTTGCCGTCGAACAGGGTCGACAGGCGGTGCGCCGACCAACCGATGGTGTTCGACTTGCCTGAGCCAGCGGAGTGCTGCACAAGGTAGCACTGGCCGACGCCTTCCTTCAGCGTGGCGTCCAGCAGCGCATCGACGGCGCCCAACTGGTGGTAGCGCGGAAAGAGCAGCGTCGGGGTCAGCGTCTTCTTGCCGGTCTTCAGGTTGGACGACTCCTTGACCTCGACCGAGATGAACTTGCCCAGGATGTCCAGGAAGGTCTCGCGGCCCAGGACGTCATGCCAGAAGTAGGCCGTGGCATGACCGCGCTTCTTGTCGGCCGGGTTGCCAGCGCCAGCGCCGCCCTTGCCGTCGGGGATGCCCTTGTTGAAGGGCAAGAAGCGCGTCTTGTCGCCATCGAGCTTGGTGGTCATGCGCACCTCGTCGCTGGACAGCGCAAAGTGCACCAGCGCGCGCCGGCCGAAGGTCAGCAGCGGCTCATCGGTGTTGGTGTCCTTGTCTCGGGGCAGGCGATCCCTGCCGTACTGCCGCACGGCCGCTTCTATTGACTGCGTGGTTTCGGTCTTCAGCTCGATGGTGGCCACCGGGATGCCGTTGACGAACAGCACCAGGTCGATGCTGTTGCCGTTGTGCATCGAGTAGTGCACCTGGCGGACCACCCGCAGGATGTTGGCCTTGTGGTCGTCCCAGAGTTTGGGGTTCAGGCTGTTCGCCGGCGCGAACTGCACCATCTTGAAGGCGGCGTTGACGTGCTTGAAACCGCGGCGCAGGACGTGGAGTGAACCCCACAGCTGCGGGTCGTCCTTCTTGATCGTCTTGCGGTCGCGGTCGAGTTCGGCGGCCAAGAAGCGGACGAATTCCTTGGCGGCATCGGCTTCGTCCTTGTGGTGGGCGGTGAACTTGGCCCAGGCCTCGGGCTGGGTGGCCTTCACCCAGGCGACTGCGTCGGCTGGGACCAGGGCATGGCGCTTGTCGTAACCGGCGTCGTAGACGAAGGACTTGTCATGCGGCAGCGGGCCGTCAAAGACCCAGCCGTGGGCTTTGAGGTGGGCGCAGATCTCGTCTTCGAAGACGACTTCTTGGTGAATGGCGGCGGTCATGCGAAGGCCTCCCTGGCCTGGTTCTGTTGTCAGGTGGGGCGGACGTCGATGCGGCCGAGGACGGCATCGGTGATGGTCGATGAGCGGAACTCGGCCAGGACCTCCAGCTCTCGCTCGACGTGGTGCGCCAAATCGTCGATTCGACGCAGTTCGTCGGTCAGCATCTGAAGCAGTTCATCACGCTGAGAAGCGGGCGGAACCACGACGGGCAACTCCTTGACGTTGGTCTGATTGATCGACGCCAAATTCGTGCTCTGCTTGGAGTTGTTCATGAAGTAGAACTTCGCGTACGACGTGCGTGTGACTGCCGCAACCCAAGGCGCCCACTCGACATCATCGAGGCGAACAGCAAATACATGGTTCTGATGCAGGCACTGGTCGATGCGACCTTCCCACATGGCGCCCCGGCCAAGCTTGTCGTAGTCGCCGCCTTCGTTCATGAGAACGTCGCCAACCTGCAGCGTGTACCGTTCCACCTCGCCTTCAGCAACCTCAATCAGCGTCACGTCACTCAAGTCGATGTGGCCGTCCTGGACGTTAGCCACACGCATGTACGGAAGCTCGATGGTGGACACGGCTGCGTCATGCTTCTTTCCCTTGGCCAATCCTGATCGAACCTGACCGAGATACTTCAGGCGCTTCAACGACCACCCAGCTGGAATCTTGGGCAACCAAACGTCTCCGGTGGGAACCGTCGCCTCCGCACCCCCGGTCAAGATTTCGGTGATTCGCGTTGACTTCAGTTCGCCGAGCGAGTCCAGCAGTCGCCTCTTCTCAGAAATCAACCCATCAATCCGAGCGGTTTCGGCGTCGAGGTAGGAGGCGATGGCGGATTGAACCGACCTCGAAGGCCATGCGGTCGAGAAGTCTTTGACGTAGAGATCCGGAACGCGCTTCTGGCCTCCGGCTCCCAGCATTGCTGCCTCGCCAGGATCGCGGAAGTGGCTGGATTGCGTCAGGTAGTACAGGAAGCGAGAGTCGACGTCCTCTTCGGGCCTCAGAACGATCAATTCCGTGGTCCCGAATCCAGCGCCGCCAATGAGGCCTTTCATAACGGCGCCTTTGCCGTTCTCGAAGCACGGTGTGATCTTCGCGATGGTTACGTCTTCGTCCTCAAAGTACGTGTAACCCTGGGAGACCTCCGAGACAATTCGCGTTTCATCCAGGCGCAATGAACCGTCGTCCCCGATTGCATCCATCGGAAGGAAGCTCACTGCGGCCATCGGTTCAAGCTCGATGGAAGACTTCGGATTGACTCGTGCCTTAAATCGAAGGCGCGCCTTCGACCATCCTGCCGGGCTGTGGACAGCGACGCTGTTTCGATCTTGCATATCAGCCTTCATAGGCCTTCTGGATCAGGCTCTTGGCCTTGTCGAGATCCGTGTGGTTCTTGATCAGCACCTCGACGTCGCCAGTGCCCCAGTGCCCAATCAGGCGAACGTCGCGGGAGAAGCCGGGCTCCATGACGATGGTGGCCGGATCGAGCTTCAGCCACAGAAACAGAGCGTCCTTCTTGAACCCGACGCAGACGAAGTTTCGCAAGCGCTTGAACGCGACGTACAGCTTCAAGTCCTTGCGGTTGACGTCATCACCCAGTGATGACACGTAGCCTTCGAGGGACTCGAAGAGGGCAAGCATGTCGGGTGACATCGACGAGAGCCACTGCGAAACCGTCTTGTCGCCGGTCCCTTGCTTAATCACCACGGCTGCTGGTGGCGGCACATCGATGACTGGGCCGACCTTGTTCGGTGAACCGCCCTTCGAGTTCCCACCAGACTTTGACCCTGGCGTCTGCGACACGACCGCATTCACCTGCTCCAGCAACAGAAGCTCTGTCCCAAACTGCTTGTACCGGATCAACTCGATGCTGTGGCTCATCTGCTGAACAGCATGGCCGTCGTACTTGGTGAAGTCGGAGGCGACGCAAATCAGACGTGGACCTCCCCAGTCGATGCCGTCTGCCACCTTTGCGCCGTACCGCTTGAGAACGAGCAGCTCGAATTCGGCCTTGTGATCCATCAGCCAGTCGAGGTAGAACAAGCCCTGGTTGATGACGTTCTCGCCCTTGGACCGCTTGTATTCAAGGATCACAGGGCAGTTGTCCTCGTCGATGCCCAAGGTATCGATTCGGCCAGCATGGGTCTTGCCGGTGAAGTGCTCGGAGGCAAGAAATCGCACGCCCAAGAGAGCCTCGAGGTTCTGCTCAATCAGGGATTGCAGAGGCTTCTCGAGGTCAGATGCCTTGCCAGGCAGTTCCGTGGCCTTGCCCGCCTCGATTCGGAATAGATTGATCTCACTCATCCCGCCACCCCCTTCAGCATCTCCATGAACCGCTGCTCCATGGCCTCGATGTCGTGCTTGATGGCCTCGCGGCTGCGCGGCGCCTCATAGACGTAGAACTCGCGATTGAAGTTGATCTCGCAGCCGACGATGCCGAGCTGGCCATCGGACTTGTCCTTCACGTCCCTGTTGATCCACGCATCCGGCCAGTGCGGCTTCACCTCGGCATCGAAATACGCGGTGATGCCGGCGGCAACGCTGTCGGCCTTGGCGATGATCGAGAACGGGATGTACTCAGCGTCGCGGAGTTCGCTGTCGGAAAGAACTTCGCCCTTCTCGTCGGTGACGACTTCGGCCTTCTTGTCGCGGATGCCAAAGAACTTCCGAGCCGTCTCGAACTGTTTGGGCTTCAGCTTCGCAGGCTTTCGACCGCCTGCCAGATCGTTTTCGAAGGCCTGCCCCTGAAGGGCTCCTCGGAATTCATCCACTGACATGAAGGTGTCGGGGGCATCGCTGTCGAAAAGCCTGCTCACAGCAGCCCACAGCACATTGTTTTCGTCCGACTTCTTGACGGCGGTGTGGGTCAGAAACTCTGTGCACCTCTGTTCGGTCAAATCGAATCTCATGCGTAGCGGACGTTCTACCGTGACCTTACGAAAGAAGAAGTGCGAGGTCGGCAGCACCTTGGTTTTCAGCGCCCGCGTGCGGTTACCGATGGGCTGGCCGTCCTTCCACTCCGCGTCCTTGAACACGTGATACGCCTCGACGATGCGCCGCTGGCAGTCCTGGGACAACTCGAAGCGCTTCTTGCCCAGGTTCTTCTTCATCAGGACGCCCATGCCCGAGGCGTCGATCAGCATCACCTTGCCCTTGCGTTCGGCCGGCTTGCGGTTTGAGAGGAACCACAGGTAGGTGGCGATGTTGGTGTTGTAGAACATGTCCGTGGGCAAGGCCACGATCGCATCGAGGTAGTCGTGCTCGAGGATGTACCGCCGGATCTCGGATTCGCCGCTGCCGGCGTCGCCCGTGAACAGCGGTGAGCCGTTGTGCACCAGGCCAACGCGACCGCCGCCTTCGCCGTTGATGAACGGTTGCATCTTGGAGATGGCGTTCAACTGGAACAGCATCTGGCCGTCGGAAATGCGCGGCAGGCCCGGGCCGAATCGGCCGGCGGCGCCCTTGGCGTGCTCACGCTCGACGGCCTCCTGGGCCGGCTTCCACTCCACGCCATACGGCGGATTGGACAGCTGGTAGTCGAACCGTCCATCCGGGAACCTGTCGTTCGCCAGCGTGTCACCGATCGCGATGTCGGCGGGGTCCTGGCCGCGTATCAACATGTCGGCCATGCAGATGGCGTAGGTCTCGTCCTCGAGCTCCTGCCCGAAGAGGCGCAGCTTCGCATTGGGGTTGAGGCCCTTCACCTTCTCTTCGGCCTCGGAGAGCATGCCGCCGGTGCCGGCCGTCTGGTCGTACATGGTGCGGATCGCACCCGGCACGGCCAGCATCTCGTCGTCGCCATCGAACAGGATGTCGACCATCAGGTGAATCGCGTCGCGCGGTGTGTACTGCTCCCCGGCCGGTGATGCGTCGTTGAACTTGCGCAGCAATTCTTCGAAGGCCTTGCCCATGTCGTGGCTGGACACTGAACCCAGGTCCATCGGCACGGCGGCGAAGGCCTTGACCACGTGGTACAGGCGACCCTTCTCGCGGAGCTTGTCCACGGTGGCCATGAAGCTGAACTTCTCGAAGATGCGGCGCACGTTCGGCGAGAAGCCGTTGACCATGGCTTCGAGGTTGTCGCGCAGATCGTCCGGCGAATCGAGCAGCCCCTTCACCGTGAAGTTGGAGTGGTTCCAAAAGGGGAAGCCGGTGATTGGTGCCAGGAACACGCGCAAGTCGTACAGCTTGGGGGCGATTTCCTGGTGCTTGGCAATCACACTCGCCTTGGTGGGCTCCAACAAGCAATCCAGGCGCCGCAGCACGGTGAACGGCAAGATCACACGCCGGTACTCGGGTTCGCGAAACGCGCCGCGGAGCAGCTCCGCAGACCGCCAAATCAGGTCGGCCAGGTTGGCCTTGGCGCCCGTGGCCACAGTGGTGGTGCCACTCGATCCTGTGGCCTTGTCGCCGTTGTTCACGCTCATGTGGGCTTTGTGTTCTCTGAATTCGGTGGAGATGGCTGGATCGATCGGTTCGGGTGCGACGCGATCAGGCGTTCTTCCGCCAGGCCTGAGACCTGGCCTTCGACTTCGCAGCGGGCTTCGCGACCGCCTTCTTCGGCGGCGCCGGCGTCGATGGATCCTTGGGTGCAGGGGGTCGAAGGCGACCGCTGACGTAGTTCGACGCGTCGACCTCGAAGCGAGGGTGTTCCATGCGCTTGAGCAGCGCCGTCAGCGCTTCCAGCGAAGCGAACAGCCGCACGCCGCCGCGGCTGTTGCCCAGCATGGCTTCAGTGGCTCCCATGTGCACACGGAGGTCAAAACCGCCGGATCGACCAACGGCTTCGAGCCGAGTGACGGAGCCGGCGCCGATGAAGTCGCGGAGCGCGGCCTCGCCCAGGAGGGGCAGTGGTCGGGCTTCTGTCGGAGGCGTTGGCGTCATGCTGGTGAAGTTCTGGTCTTGAGGCGCAGCGCGTCGCGCATGAACAGCACGATGCACCATAGTGAAATGCACTTTACGGGAAGTGCGGCGGCAAAATTGGCGGTCAGGCCGGATTAGACCGACAAAGATGAGGCTCTCGACGGACTGTGCTGGGTCGTCCAGTCAAGGTGGTGGCCGAAAGGCCAGCGATGGGTGCGCCGTCGCCGCTGGGCTAAGATGTTGGCCTGGGCCGCCGCAATTCGGCCCGCCCGTCCACAACGGCGAAGCTGTATCGGCAACGTGTTGCAGGTGTCCCGCACCTGCAGGCTCTGTGAGTCTGGCTGACCCTGTCCGCCGTCTGACTCGGTGTGTGGGCGCATCGGTGTCTGCGGCGCGAACCAGGAGATCGTCCATGCCGGCAACCAGCAATTCACTTCCGCCCCTGTCCGCCAACGACGTCGATCGTTTCAAGCGAGAGGCCAAGGCGATCCACCGCGAGACTGGCGTGGCCCACAGCCATGCGCTCGACCAAGTTGCCCTCCGCGAGGGGTACCCCAACTGGTCCCGTCTCATGCTCAACGGGCACGGCTTGGCGTCGCCGCGGCCGCCCGAGTACCTTTTCGTGCGCGATGCCGCTGGCATGAAGGACGCCATGCGGTCCCGTGGCAGCAGCGGCGCGCCGAAACCAGAGGACATCGAGGACCTGGTGGCGCGCTTTGTGTCGCCGGCCAACGCGGTGCGTTACGCCATCGCGTACCTTGAACTGGCTCTGGCGGCCCCTCGGTACAGCGTCAACTCGAGGTCGATCGCCTACCTCGAGATGCGCCACCACCTGCCGTACCGACTGCACACCGCCGGCGTCGACGGCCAGTGGCTGCTGGTGAACCGCCACTACAAGCCGGTCGGCAGCAACCAGCCGGGAGGGTGGGCGGCCTATGACGCGGACACACGCCGTCATTTCGAGATCACCGAGGCGCAGGCCGCCCAGGTGTCCCACCCAGGCTATGCCAGGTCACAAGGCCTGTACGGGGACGGCAGCACGCCATGGTCGTCGCGGGCGAATGCGGCAGCTTACATGGAGCGCCTGAAGCTGCTGCTCGCGGTTTTGACGCGCAAGCCGGCGCGCTGAGGGCAGCGCACTGCTGGAGATGGCGGCCGTCGGCCGCCCCCTCCCGGATCTTGACGGACAACTGGACGTGCACACAGCGGTGATCAACCGTTCCCCTCCTGCCCGTTTGCGCATCCAGCCACCGTATCCAAAGCTGCGCGCTCCTTCAGCCTGAACCAGCACCTCGGTACCCTGCGCGTCCACTGGCGGCGCCACCTAGAGCTGATGCGACCGTCACTGAGCACGCGCCTGTCGGGTGTCTTGTCTGACGCGCGACCTCGGTCGCGCCGTCGCGTTTGCTCAGGCCGTCGCCCCCGGAACCTTCGCGCGCGGGGTTGCCGAGAACGGCGTCAACCGCGCGCGCCGCCGCTTCTTGTGCTTTCTGTTGATGATCTTGGCAATGGTGTCGTGACTGCAGCCAAACTCTTGAGCAATCTTGTCGAACGACATCCCCTTCGCACTGCGTCTCAAGACCTTCCTCCGGTCGATCACCGTCCGTTTACGCTGTTGAGCTTCGGCTTCGACCCAGGCACGTTCCCGAAGGAATCCGGCGGCGACCGCGGACTCGATGAGCGGAAAGTCGCGGACGATGGGATGGGCTGAGTCGTGCTTACGACCCACGAGAGCAGGAAAGCTCAGCGGAAATGGCTGGCCCGTTGCGCACCAAGCTATCAAGAAGCCGCGGAGCGTCAACAGGGCCTTCGATCGCGCACGCACCTCTGAACTGGCCTCAACCTCGGCCATGGTGCGCCCAGCAGGCCGTTGATGGACCTCAGTCGCCAAGCGCAGCAGTGTCTGGAAGGCCTTCGCCGCTTCCGCTTCCAGCTTCGGACCGAAGGACGATCGAAGGCGCCGGAGTTGCACCACCAAGACGCACACTTGGCGGATCAGTTCTTCAGGGATGCCCCGTGCACGAACCTCGGGCTCCACGGCCTTCCACTCGAGTTGTCCAACAGCCATTGACGCCTGGAGTGCGCCTCGAACTGGCGCCTCTCGCGCCACGGCACTGAAAAACTTGACGTAGCCCGGTCGGATCGCTTGGGCCAACCTGGCGTCGCTGGTCAGGAAGTCCTGCACACCGTGCTCTGGACACCGCTTCTTCGTCGCCCGGTGCCGGTAGCAGAATTCGCACAGAGGCGACGCCTGAAGGCCACCCAAAGATCTGATCCAGCCAGCCAGAACAAGCAGCGACCGCCTGCTGCGCATGAGCTCAATCCGAGCTTGCTCCGCCGACTGTCTGCGCGGTCCCCGAATCACCCATCCGTTCATCCCGCGAAGCGTGTTGGCAAGGTTCTCGTACGCCCGGGCAACCAAGGCACAGTCCGCTTGCTCGATGTCGACGGGCAGAACCACGGCAACAGGTCCGCTGCCGTCGCCGTTGAACTCCATCCAGCGACCGATGTCCCTGCAAGTCATCCAGCTTGACTCAGGCACCCGCTTCTTCAGGGCCGCAGCGCGGCGCTGCGCCGTCCGCAAGGCAAGCGCAGACGCTGCCCGCGCTCTGCTCTCCAGTTCGTCCATCGTCAGCTTCGCAGCCCTCTTACGAGTGAGAGCCTCACCGACTGGGAGGCCGGGCACGTCGCCTTGGGTGACGCCGCCAGGCCAGCCTCCAGACTGAAAGAGCGCATCAAGATGCGCGGACGCCAGGCTTCGGGAGGCGTCTTCTTCGACCCGCAGAGCCTGATCCAACTCCAATGCCCGGACTTGGATGGCTGGAGACACTGACCTGAGCAGGGAGGTGAGTCGCAGCGACTCCAGCGGGTCACCGCCACCGACGTCCGAGAACGTGCCGACGACCCAGCCTGACGCGCCGGAACCCTCGCCTGGAACCTCCATTGCGAACTCGACCTCCCGGTCCTGGAGAACGCACAGTGCCTCGATGGCCTCCCCCAGCAGGGCCTCAGCATGCTGATTGATCCGGGCAACCAAGCTGCTCGGCGCTGCATCGATGCCGTTCTGAGTGGTTGTCTGTCCCCTCGCCACCGCGATCAGATCGCGATGAATCTCACGCGCCCGGCCGTGCTCGACATCGGCTCCATCTGGATCGAGCCAGCCCTCGACTTCCAGCCGCGCTGTCAGTTCGCGCGACACAGCACTCAGGACAGTCAAAGTGGTACTCGGCATGCGCCTCCGGAGGTCATCAGAACGTTTGTAACGTCCTGATCTTAAACATCTTTTTTGCCTTTGATGTAAGAGCAACAACGGTTGATGGCTTGAACGAGAGCGAGGACGGCACGACGATGACCCCAGTTGCGCAGAACTCAGTCGATTTCAGCCCCCGAAAGTGTTCTGCGCCGCACCCAAGACCCTTCAAGTACGCAGATACACGCAACGCACCAACGACCGACCATGCCAAAGAAGAAGACAAAACCAAAAGCCAAGACCGAGGGCGCGGTCAACCTCTCCCAGCTGCTCCCCGGATCACCTGCATGGATCGAAGCGGTGTACTCATCGGATCAGGCTCGAACGGTCGAAGGGCGCAGCAGGCCGACCCAGCGCGACATGTCGGTGAGCGCCCTCGACAAGACCTACGAGGCCGTCGAAGGCCGACTGGAGAAGATCGCATTGAACCTTTTGGAGTGGCTGAAGAACCTGGGCCTGATAAAGCGATTCAAGTATCAGCCATTTGAGCTTGATGAACAGTTGCACGGCGTCGCCGCCACCCCCGACTTCCTGTTCGAGGCCAGCAACGGGAAGCACCATGTTCTCGAGGTCAAGTCAGTGGCGTTTCTGACCGCAGACGAACAGGAACAGCAGGACAAGGTTAAGAGCGTTGCACAACAGGCGCGTCTGGGCTTCATCTTGTGGACAGACCAGTGGCCACTCTCACGCTCCGTCTTCAACATCATGAGTCACATGCGCCGCGCGCACAACTTGGGCATCGAGGACAGCGAGATCGAAGCGCTGATTCAGGCGATCAGGGACCAGCCGCGAACACTCAAAGAGCTTCGATCGCCGCCGTTCAATGTGAGCTCCGACTTTGTATTCGCGACGGCCTACCGCGGCAAAGCCTTCTGGAACATATTTCAAGAAATCGAGGACCACACCTATGTCTACGAACATCCCCAGCGCAGCCTCCTCGAACCCCTATTTCAGGGTTGGTGCCGAGCTGAACTGGTTTGGAGCGCTCTTCCGTGTGCATGAGTTGCGCGGCGACGGCGCCGTGCTGGAACGTGACGGCGACGATCAGAGGCGAATTGCCACGCTCGATCAACTGGAGCGTGCTCTGCTCACTGGCCAACTGGAGCCACGCATTGGATTCTCGGGTGGGTATCAAGCCCTGAGTCTGCGCTTTGGCGAGACAGTCAGTGGCGAGAGCAAAAAAGCACGGGACCGGCTCCTTCACCTCGTCGATTGGATGCACGAACTCGATGCACATGGACTGCAAAGGCTCAATCCCAACTGCAAGATACACAAACAAATCGTCAAGAGCATCCACGTCAAATCCTCGCCAAAGCTTCCGGATGCATCCATATGGACGCTGTACCGAGCTCAAAAGAAGGTCTTTGATGCTGGCGGCGACCTGCGCGCGGTGCTCCCCAAGTTTCGCCTGCGAGGTCGCACGACACAGGAGATTGTGAACCCCCAAACCGGCGAACTCGTAACCGCCTCGAGGCCTAGGCTCGATCCCGTCGTTAGCGATCATTTGATTGATCTACTGGCAGAGCATTGCGCCAATAAAGAATCGAGGATTCATCCCAAGACAATCAGCGATGAGTTGAAGGAGAAGCTCGACGTGGAGAACGCCAGCCGCTCGTCATCTGACCAACTTCGACAGCCAGCCCGTGTCACTATTGCCCGTTGGATCGGAAAGACAATCCCTGCCAAGGACTTGTCCGCGCATCGATTTGGTGCTGAGGAGACGGCGAAACTCTTTCGATCCACCGGCGTCCGTGTGGCAGCAGATCGGATATTGCAGTTTCTTCAGTTTGACGACATCGACGCTCGCATCTTTCTTGTCGATGAAGAGACAGGCCTCGTGTGGGGAACACCGATGTTCACCTTCGCGGTGGACGAATACTCGCGTTACGTGACCGGACTGAATTACGGCCCGGAGGCGCGAAACACGGATACAGCCGTTTCGACGGTGATGCAGGCCATACGCCTGAAGAACATGAATGATCCGGAATTTGAGTTGTGCAAGCAGCCGTGGGTGGGTCGCGGAAAGCCAGGCATCGCGATTCTGGACAACGCTTCCTACAACACGTCTGAAACGTTCAAGCTGGCCATGATCGACATGGGCATTGATTTCGCATACTCAAAACCAAAGGAACCGACAAACAAGTCGGCCGTCGAGCACTTCAATCGCCTGTTCAAACGTGAGTTTGTCGCGACTCTTGCCGGGTCGTGTGTGGCGAAGAACAAGCGCGAACGGATCGATGCGGCGATGAAAGGAGCCAAGTTAACGCTTGACGAGTTTCATCAGAAGTCGATGCGATGGATCGTTGATGACTACTCGCACAAACGCCAGGAGGACGGTCTGGCACCCATTGAGCGGTGGAACGCGCAGGTGAATGACCTTGATCTTCGAGTGCCGCGGCTGGACCAAGCGGAGTTCGCGGAGTTCACTCTGCCGACGGTACTCAGGTTTCGGGAGTCAGGCGGTTTGGAGCGAAATGATCTGCGATACCAAAGTGACCGACTTGAAAAGTTGCGGGAATACCTTGGGTACCGTTCCAAAGTCAAGCTTCGAGTGAACCCAAATAATCTGGAACAGGTGTTTGTTTGCGATTCACGAGCAGAGGAGTGGTTCACGGTGCCTTGCGCAGAAGACCCGGCATACGTCCGTGGCCTGACCGAACGCCAGCATCAAATCGTGAGGAGCTTTGCTGAAAAGCAGAAGAAGGTGACAGTGCTGTCGGTGCCAAAACTTCTCACCGCACGCGATGACCTCCGCGCCGAGTCGCTGAAGGATAGGAAGTCAAAGCAGCTGAAGGTGCGCCGGCTTGCGTATCTCGCGAACTACGCATTCCGTGGAGTCCCGTGGCAGGCTCAAGTAGCTGATTCGTGCGCAGACCCTTCCGTTCCATTGCTGCCCAACGGTGCGGCAAGCCATGGTCTACCGCCGCAGTCATCGACGCCCGCTGCGCCGCCGATGCCGACGCGACTCGCCCTTCTCTCGCAGCTGTACGAATCGGTCAAGAGTTGAACGTCCACCCTCAAAACGCAACGAGGTCAATAGAAATGAGCGCAGTCCTTCAACCCCAAGTGGTACCCCGTGAGCAATGGCGTGGCGTCAGCGTCAACGAGCGAATCAAGGCGATCAGGAGCATGTACGTCGCGCACTCTGACCTCCTGAACGCAGAAAAAGTGATCGAAAACAAGATCTTCGAGATCGAGGACGCTCACTCCTTCGACGACGAGCACTTTCAGTACGAAGACACCGCCACTTATGGGACCGGCATCCTGGTGATCGGAGAGTCCGGGGCGGGCAAGAGTACCTTCGCCGGACGGCTGCTGGGTGGACGTCCTCCACAGCGGACGGACACGGAGACCTACCTGCCAGCCGTCTACATGCGGATTCCGTCCGGTCCCACGGAGCGTTCAATGGGTGATGCCTTGCTGAATGCAATGGGGCATCCGGAGCGATCGGGTACTGCCAATCAACTTCGCATTCGATGCATTCATCTGATGCGCAAGTGCCGTGTGCGCATGCTCATCATCGACGATTTCCAGGACATCCCTGCGTCCCGGACGAAGGGAATCAAAACGCTGGGAGACTGGCTGCGCACGATCATTGACGGGGCACCATGCCTTGTTGTCGCGATGGGCACCCCGAGCGCGGCCGTTGTGCGCGACTCGAACGAACAGCTGATGCGCCGCATGCAGGCGACAGCGCGAATCCTGCCCTTCAGCGTCGAGGGCACCGGAGCCCTGGCCACAGCCGCGCTCAAGAGCACACTGGACCGTTGGTGCAAGCTGATGGCTGCAGTGGAGGCCGAGCTTCCGATGGCCGAAGCGTCAGGCCTCACGGACACAGACCTCGCCCTTCGGCTGCTCATGGGCTCGAATGCCCGATTCGGACACCTGAGCAAGCTCCTACAACACGGCGTCAAAGTTGCCGTTGCCGCAGATTCCGAGCGCATAGAGCGGACTCATCTCGGTGAGGCATTCAAGCACACCTTCGGCACGGCCGCGAACCATGGTAATCCCTTCGATCAGGACTATGACGGCGAGCCACTGACGAAGCCGGGTCAGGCATTCGATGGGACGAAAGCGGGCTGATGTGAGCCCGGTTTGCAGTAAGAGCAACAGCGTGCGACAGCGGCCTCCAGTGAACCCAGATGCAATGATGACCCACCAGGCACTCAGCGACTTCCACTTTCGCCCCGTCTTGCTGCCAAAGGAGTCGTGGCCAGCCTACCTTGGCCGCTTCGCAGCCGAGAACGTGCTGGACGGCCTCCCCGACTTGGCCAAGTGCCTCGGGCTCGCGGGCATTGATTTGCTTTGCTCGAGGCCCACCCAGACGTGCGGGGTGCTGGGCTTTCAACTGATCAAGTCGTCGACACAGAATCGGTGGTCCCATGCCACCACGAACGGCCGCTCCTGGCACGCAAGGGTGTGCCCGCTGTGCTTTCGGGAGCCCGTCAAGTTTGGGCGAGCGCTTTGGGACCGGCCGATTCAGCTGCGGTGCCCGGAGCATGAGTGTTTGCTCGTGGATCGCTGTTCTGCTTGTCAGATCGACATACGCCACGATCGAAAGCAGTTCAGCCGCTGTGAGTGTGGGCAAGATTTCGCCGCACTCCAGGTTGCTCGCGTCCCGGGTTGGGTCATTGCGATGGAGGTGGCGTTCGCGGAGGCCGTCATCCCAGACGCGGTGTTTAGCGAAGAGGTCTCACTCCCGATCGAGCGCAAAGCCGCTCGTGCGCTGTCCTACTTCGCGCGCGTGAAGCTGGATCCAGCGCGCTACTGGGACCGCACCTCCCGGGACCTGCTGACCATGATTCTTTCCCCGCAGTTCGGAGTTCTTGAGCAATGCTTCCAGGAATCCCGAATCGGGATGCCGAGTGAGTTCAGGGAGCAGTACGCAAAGAGTAATTACCAGCAGGTACGAGACGTTCACGATCGTCTCAGTCTGGCCAGCTTTGCCGCAGCGCGCGCGGTGGCCTCGAAAGTTCGAAACCACGATTCAGGGACCGCCTGGGGGGCACAAAACGTGCCATTCGCGCGGCAGTTCACTCATCGCTGGCTTCACGAGCTTGCGGAAGCCACGCAATTGAGGCCTCACGAACTTCGGTCGCTCTCTTCTAAGAATTTGATCGACGGGGTCCATCGCCTGCCGTGCGCTAAGACCGGCAAGTTCAAGCACGTGCTGGACGCGGAGAGGTTTGCAGAGATCGAGGCTGAGTGCGAGAAATCGGCGACCTTCGTCAAGGCGGCGAACCGATTGAGTGTGTCCACCGCCACGGTCAAGCACGTGGTCGAGCGACGACTGCTTGGGGATCGCACGCTTCGACCGGCCTACCTCCAGCGCCTCATCGACAGCGATGCCTTCTTCGACTTCGATGTCTTCTTGGGCACCAAATCCCACTTCGAGCAAAGCCTTCCAGCGAATGATCGCGTGTACCTTGGGGATGTCCTTGAACAGCAGATTGCGAGCGATCCGAGCACAGGCGCTTCCTGCCTGTTCGAAGCGCTTGAGCAGGACAAGTTGTCGTTGTACGTCACGAAGTCTCAGCCGCGCAGTCTGGCGGACTACTACTTCGATCGGGACGCAATTCAGGAGTGGCGGCGGGTCCGTGCCGCTGCCACCGCCTGACTCGACGAGCAGCAGCCGTGCTTCTCATTCGCGGTTCACCCATGGCCGGAGAGTCGCTGTCGAGCTTCCGCCAGCGGATCTGGATGCGCAATGGGTACACGCTGTTTCCGGTCTACCACCCAGAGCTTCGCCGAAGCGATCCGGACCTTCAGCGGCAGCCCTCCGTGATGGACATCGTGTCCCGCCGCGTTGGCAGGCCCGTCGGGGACATCGAAGCCCTCAGCCTTTGGGCACACCCCTTGCTCCGAGCCGCACCGCAAGCAGCCGATCGCAAGGTACCTCGATGGATCATTCTGCTGCGGTACGGACGCGCTGGTGTCGGGTCGGGTTCGATGTTTTGCCCGGCCTGCCTGACGGAAGGCCGGGAGCCTTACTTCAGATCCGCATGGCGGCTTTCCGCATACACGGCCTGTCACCGCCATCGGGTTCAGCTTATCGATCGATGTCCGACTTGTTCCTTGCCGGCGTGGCCCTACGCTGCCGCCACCGCCAGCGGCTTCTTTGAGCGGCAACTCGAGCTTGATCAGTGTCCGCGGTGCTTCGTCAAGTTTCGAGAGTGCAGTGAGGTTCAGGAATCGTCAACCCACGTACTGGCCTGCGCGACTTCGGTCGCCGAGGGTGCAGCGCCAAGCGGGTTCGGTCCCGGCGAGCTGCTTTCACTGAGAGAGGGCCTCGACGCTTTGCGAGGCGTCATGAACCTCGCCTTGAGGCGGCGGTCCCGACGAAAGGTTGGAAAGGTAGAGCCCTTCGGACCCGTCGTGGGTGCCTTGGAAGCTGATGCCGTTGACAGCACTTCCTTCGACCGGATCGGTGCGGTCCACCGCCGGTCGCTCATCGATGCGTCCTGGCCCCTGATGGTGGATTGGCCTCGGCGCTTTCTGAATTTCGCCGGCATCTGTGGTGTGTCTGCTGTCGACTTCTCCGAGGATCGTCGCGACCTGCCATCTTGGTTTCTGGGCGTGGTGGACGCAGAGCTTGGTCAACCCGGCCGCTTGATCACCGCGGCTGATGTCGACCGGGCAGTCGGTGTGTTGGGATCGAAGCGACTTCCGGTCAATGCTGAGGGTGTCGGTCGCATCTTGGGGTCGCGCGACGCGGCGCCGGTCAGGAACCGCTTCCGCAGGCGCAAGATGGCAACGACGGTTGAGCTTGCGGCTCTCGCTGAGGCGCTGTTGCGCTACCTTGATTCCGGACCAGCGAACCGGGTCACGAGCCGACAGGTTCGGGCGCGAGACGTCACCGCGGTCGCAGCGACCATCCTGACGGCCCGCCCTGTCGACAGCGTCCTCAAAATGGAGCGGTCGGAAGTCCAGGGCCTGGCCCTGCGTGACCATGCCAATCCTGCTTTGAACCGCTGGATAAAGCCCGTTCTCAGCACTGCCTTGCCTTGCGCGGACCTGCTCTGGCAGGCGCGTGAGGGAGCCCGGGAGAGCAGCCCATTCTTTGTGGCACATCGGGGACCGAGCTTCAATGCTCGCGGTCCGTCGCAGGCCTTGCGGAAGGCGATGGAGGGATTTGACGATCGGCTTCCGAGGCGCCCGTGGGTTTTCTTCGATGTTGCCGGGTAGTGGCGATGGGTGACAGGATCATCGGAGTTCAAGGCGGTCCGCGCGGTCGAGCCATTGACTGCCAACAAGAAGTGAGCTGCCGGGTCCATACTCCGCCCATGAACCAGACCAACGAAGACGAAGTGAAAGTGCGCTGCACTATCCGCGCCGGAGAGAAGGTCTTGTGGTCAAGCATGGCTCCTGACGCGGAGGCCGTTTGTCAGGCCCTCTGGGACGCCGTGCGTGAGCATGATGCCCCAGGCTACGAGCGAGAGCTGGGTACGCAGTGGGTCGGCGAACTGAGCAGGACGAGCGGACTTGTGGTGAAGGACGCGTCGGGCGACTACGTCGACGTCTGATGAGCCTGTTGTGCGAAGCCGACGCCTCGACACCATGGGTCATATCGACGTCCATGCCGTCGACGATGTAGGGGCCGCGTGCACGCGTCTGTAGCCTGCGCGGACCTGAGGCTCCGGCTCGTCGTCTGCAAGGCATGGACGGCGCGGTCGACAGGGTAGCGCACGGCGGACGAGAAAATTGTCGCTGCGTGCCAATCTCCTGAGATCGGCACCGGTGTGCCGGTCCACAAAGTCGAAACTCAGCTCCCCGCCGAGGAAAAGTCACACACACCGCCCGTGTAGGGGCGGAGGACCTTGCTCAACGGCGGCGGCTGTGAGGACACGGGGAAGCTTTCGCGTCACCGTGCAAACCACCCGCTGGCCTACCTGCAAGGCCGCCAGATCGACGCCTTTTGTCTTGTGCGTCAGCGCATACAGGTGTCCGTCATCGTCCCGGACTTTCGCTTGGTGGAACTCAGGAATGAGTGCAACGACAGTCACTTCTAGGCAAAGAGTGTCGCCCGCGTCTTCGGAGTTGGTTCGCTCATGACCTGGGCTCACAGAGGCGACGTTGCTCGCTGAGCGCGAGGTCTTTCTTGCCTTGATCATTTCTACGTGCCTTCCAGCCACAGCCAATCGCTCAGCTGATGCCCGGGAACCGGCCTCGACCACTGCTCAATGGCCCCGGTGTCGGGGAAGTGCCGCATGGTGCACAGCCGGTCGTACAGCACCGCCTCAGAACAGCCGTCTTCACGGTCCAGTCGAAGGAAGAGCATACAAGCCTGCTGGAGCGCAACTGCCACGTCTGCCGGAATGACGAGAGCGCCATCGGCGACCAGACTTTCAAGCTGGCCAGGCATCGGGTACGCGGGCAAGATGCTTCGGGCCTGATCCCGGATCGCAGGATCAAGAGCCTGCTCCTCGGCGAGAAGCTCGAGGAGCTCTCGCCCCCAGCGCAAAGCTCGCATCCGTTCGTTGGGCATCGTCATGGTTTGACCTCCAACAGCACCGGGGCCGTCGTCGATGGAATGTCGTCGTCGATGGGGAGGTATGAGTCTGGCTGTCTGTGCATTCGAGTCACCATGATGCGGGCAGTTGGTTCGATCGGCGCCTTGGTCATGGGGCCATCATGCAGGTTCGCTGCGAAGCGCGCATCAGCTTCCAAGCCGATGGCGATTCGGTGTATGCTGTTCGACAGTTGTTCTTTTCGAGGGGCATTCCTCAGCAAGGGAGCAAACCGTTTTTCGATTAATGGTGTTTTGAAGATTTGTTAATCCATTAATTTGTTGGCATTACGGTTGATGGACTTGAGTCGTCATCTGTCTCGAACCATTCCGCCCTGCATTACGGGTTGTTCGTCGGTTCGACAGTTGCCAGGTTGGTTCCGGCACTGAAGGTCGCGTCGATGTTGGCAGGGCGTTGCGGGTCCATCTAGGGCAACACTGAACTAGGCCCCGAGACTTGTCATCCAGTAGTGCTGCTCGGCGGGAACGCTGAATCGGCGCTGATTTCTTCGTCGCAACCCGATTTCAGTGCGCAATGCGCTGCGCGGCGGCCCCTTTCGGGCTGAGCCGCGATCCATTGGCCCGCTTGACGCCCATTACGGGCGGACTTCTTCATACAGTACCCCTCGCGCCAGGTAGATGTTGGCCAGCCCGAGCGTGACGAACGAGCGCGTGGCGTTCTTGGCCAAACCACGGTGGCGCACCTTGTCGAAGCCCCACATCCGCTTGACGACACCGAACACGTGCTCGACACGCGACCGGACCCGGGACTTGGCCCGGTTGATCAGGCGCTCGAGCTCTTCGGTAACGCTGCCCTTGCGCACCCGCTGATTGGCGAGGTCCGCGGCCTTCGGTGCCTTGGATCGGATCAGCTCCTGCTGCGAGGCATACGCGCTGTCGCCATAGATTGCTTCTCTTGACCGTGTAGCAACTGCGGCAGCGGGTGCTTGTCGTGCAGGTTGGCCGGGGTGACCAATGCGCTGTGTGCCAGCCCCGTCTTGCTGTCCGCACCGATGTGCAGCTTCATGCCGAAGTACCGCTGCTGGCCCTTGCGGGTCTGGTGCATCTCCGGGTCGCGTTGCCTCTGGGCGTTCTTGATCGAGCTGGGCGCGCCGATGATCGTGGCGTCAACGGTTACTCAGCCGTTTGTCTGAGGACTAATCACAACAGAGAGCCGCGGGGGCGTGACCCATACAGATACCAACCACCGCGCAAATTTACGGTTGACGTAAATCGTCATGATCGCTACGCTCGTTGCCGGCAAGGAGGGAGGCAAAGATGAACGTAGCGTCGCATCCAGGGGCAGTGCTCGCACAAGAACTTGAGACCCTCGGCGTTACCCCCACCGAGTTGGCGCGCCAGCTCCATGTTCCGCCCAACCGGATCACGCAGATCATCCACGGTCAGCGCGCCATCACCGGCGATTCGGCGCTGCGCCTTGCTCACTGGTTTTGTAACTCGCCTGAGTTTTGGATGAGCTTGCAGGCACGATATGAATTGAGCGTTGCCGCGCAGGACGTCGGTGAAGAAATCAAGGCCCTTCCCACTCGGCCGAAGAGACATTGTCAAGAACTTCTAGAACAAGCGCGCGCCGCGTACTGAGGCACGACAGCATGCACGGCACCAACGAAGCCATTTTTATCGCATGAAGTACGCCTACGAGGACCTCGGCGATGACCAGTTCGAGCAGCTTGTCGTGTTGCTCTGCCGACGTTTGCTCGGCATGGGTACACAGGGATTCGCCAAAGGCGTCGATGGTGGGCGCGACGCGAAATTCGTTGGGAAGGCTCAACTCATTCCCAGTACGACCGCACCGTGGGAAGGCACCGTGATCGCGCAAGCTAAGCACACCAACGGCTACAGCCGCAGCTTCTCCGAGGGCGACTTTTTCAATCCGAACTCGGAGAACACGGTGATCGGCAAGGAGGTTCCGCGCATCAAGAAGCTGCGCGCCGCAAAGCAGCTTGACCACTACATGGTCTTTTCTAATCGCAAACTAACCGGTATCGCGGAGAGCGAAATCCGTTCCCACATCTCCAAAGCCTGCGGGATTCCAGAGTCCTCGATCATGCTGTGCGGCCTCGAGCAGCTCGAGGGTTGGCTCAAGGAGTTCCCGGACGTGCCCACGCTGGCGAATCTCGATCCTGTTGATTCGCCGTTGATCGTGAGCCCGGACGAACTTTCCGAGGTCGTACAGGCGCTCGCCCGCCACATGGACGGAGCAGCGAAGACACTCGATGCGCCGCCAACGCCGCGCACGCCTTATGAGACGAAGAACGCGATCAACAACATGAGCGCCGAATACGCGAGAGGGTTGCGCAAGCGCTACCTCAAGGAGACGGCGCAGGTAAAGGTCTTTCTCGCAGCGCCGGAGAACGAGGAACTGCTGCGAATGTACGAGTCGGTCGTCGATGAGTTCCAGTTGAAGATCGTCTCTAAGCGCAAGGACTACCAATCCTTCGATGCGGTCATGGAGTACCTGCTGAACCTTCTCTTCAGCCGAGATCCATTGCTGCGCGGCACCAAAAAGCTGACGCGCGTCATGCTCTTCTACATGTACTGGAACTGCGACATCGGGGAGGGCGACGATGCTACGACCATCTAAGCACTCACATCCGGACCGTACCCTCCTCAATGTGGCGCTGCTCCTGCTGTCACGGCTTCGCAAGCGAAGGCTTGAAAGCTACAGCGCGCTGCGCGGCTATGCGAAGAAGGCTGTCGCTGGCGGCGACGTGCTCTTCCTGCCCGCCCTCAACTTCCTATTTCTTCTCGGGTTGATCGAGTACCGCCCCAAGACTGACTCCATCGAATTCGTTGGGCCAAATGAAGCTGTCTAAGCTCTACTGCAACAAGCCAGACCTCTTCGGGCCGATCGACTTCCGAGCAGGCCTCAATGTGGTCCTTGCCGAAATCAGGTTACCTGAGAACCGCGATAAGGACACGCACAATCTCGGCAAGACTACCCTGGGGCGGATGATCGACTTCTGCTTCCTCTCCGGCCGTGATACCAGCTTCTTCCTCTTCAAGCACGAGGACCTATTTAATAGCCTCGTGTTTTTTCTGGAAATCGAACTCGCCGACTCTGCCTTCCTCACAGTGCGACGCGGCATCGACGAGGCCACCAAGATCGGCTTCAAGAAGCACGAGGCCTCGCACCAAGACTTTAGCGAACTCCTCGAGGCCGACTGGGACCATTTCAATCTTCCCTTCGAGCGCGCCCGCGAGATGCTGGACAGCTTGCTCGACTGGCGCGGCGTGTCTCCGTGGGACTATCGCAAGGGAATCGGCTATCAGCTCCGCAGCCAGGACGACTTTCAGGACGTGTTCCAACTACGCCGCTTCGGTGTCGGCAAGCACAAAGACTGGAAGCCTTATGTCGCCCACATCCTTGGCTTCGACCACAAGCTGATCGATCAGCACTACGAGAAGCGGGAGCAGCTTGACGAGAAGAAGGCCACCGCCGAGACGGTCAAGACCGAGCTGGGCGGGTCCGTGGACGACATCAGCAAGATCGAAGGCCTCTTGCAACTGAGGAAGAAAGAAGTCGAGAAGAAGCAGAAGCTTCTTGATGCATTTGACTTCCGCCAACAGGATAAGGCGCGCACCAAGGAGGTGGTCGAAGACATCGACGCCCGCATTGCTGCGCTCAACTCCCAACGCTACTCATTGAGTCAAAACCGCAAGAAGATTGCTGCCTCCCTGGAGGAGGACCAGATTCTCTTCAACCCGGACGAGGCGCAACGCCTGTTCCAAGAGGTCGGCGTCTTGTTCGCGGGCCAGATCAAGCGAGACTACGACCAGCTAATCGCCTTCAATCGCGCCCTTACTGTCGAGCGTCGCAAGTATCTTCAGGAGGAGCATGCCGATGTCGAAGCCGAGATCAAGGACATCACGGCGGAGCTGAACACCCTGGGCAAGCGCCGGTCCGACATGCTCGGATTTCTGAGCAGCACCGACGTGTTTGCCAAGTACAAGCAACTCACGGACGATCTAGTGATCTTGCGCGCCGACACCGCATCGCTGGAAAGGCAGCGGGGGTTTTTGCGCCGCTTGCAGGACTTGCGCACAGAGATTCGCGCTCTGTCCGAAGAGTGCACCCACCTGCAATCGCAGATCGAGACGAACGTTGAGGCCCAGAGCGCCGACGGCGGCAGTCTCTTTTCGTCCATTCGGCTCTACTTCAGCGAGATCGTCGAGGACGTGACTGCGCACAAGGCTTTGCTGAGCGTCTACGCGAACAAGGAAGGCCACCTGGAGTTCAAGGCCGAGGTTCTTGATGAGGCTGGCAGGGCGACGAGCGCCGACCTAGGTCACACCTATCGCAAACTCCTTTGTATTGCGTTTGACCTAGCTGTCCTGCGCGCGCACCTCGATCAAAAGTTTCCGCGCTTTGTTTTCCACGACGGCGTGTTCGAGTCGTTGGACGACCGTAAGAAGGCAAATCTGCTTGCCGTTATCCGTGAGTACGCCGACCTTGGCGTGCAGCCTGTCATCACGTTGATCGACTCCGACACGCCGCCATCGGTGGGGAGTGACCAGCCGGTCTTTGCCCGCGAAGAGATCGTGCTGACCTTGCACGATGCGGGTTCCGATGGGCGCTTATTCAGGATGAAGCCGTGGTAGCGAGGACACCCCGCTCAGCGAACGTAGAAGCATTCCGGGACCGCTTACGGGTATGTCGCGAGCAGACCGGGGTCCGACACTCCTGATCGATACGAGAATGGCGGCTATGCACTGCCGCGCACTCGCTGGCGGTCGGCATGCATGATGTCATCGCACAGTTCCGCGAGAACGCACGCGATGAGTTCAGTGCCCGCGGCACATATTCAAGGGAACGCATGGGTGAGGCGAAGCGACGAGGAACGAGGGAACAGCGCGTGGCGGCATTGCTGGACGACAGCGGTGTGGTGTCGCTGACACCGGAGCGGTACAACGCATTCGTCGCGTGGACTCGCACGCCGACCGCCGATCTCGTCGGGGAAGAGCTCGAGTTCTTCTCGAACAGGGCGGAGACCTTGATCGGTGTTCTGATCAAGGATCGGTTTGATCGGGACTTCGGCTTCGTTGTTCTGGGTCGCGATCTCAAGGGCCGGTTCCGCTGCATCGACGTATCGGTCAGCATGACTCGGACCGATGCGCGTCACGCGCTCTTTGCATCGCTGCGCAAGCACACCGACAGCGGAGACACCGTGTTCCCGCAGGACGACGAAGAGAAGGATGCGGCCGGTGTCGACCTATTTGGTTTGCAGGCACCGGATGAGAGTCTCCACGTCGCCTTTCGCCTCTTGAGCTCAGCGGCCCACTGGACGCCTGCTCGGACCATCATGTCGGAGATGATGCGGCACTTCGTCGACGTCGACGGGAACTTTGTGCAGCAGTTCCAGACGACCGCCTTCGACTCGCGCATCTGGGAGTTGTACCTCTACGCTGCCTTGCTGGAGCTCGGCCTTTACGTAAGCAAGGATCACGAAGCTCCGGACTTCGAGGTCCAGGCTGGGCGTCAGAAGGCGTTCGTCGAAGCCGTCATCGTCGGCCGGTCCCCGAAGGACCCTCCGCTGGAAGGCCGCCCAGATGGCCGCCCGCGTTTGCGGCCGACGGAAGAGATCCGTGAGCTACTGAAGACCCGCGTGCCCATCCGGTTCGGTAGCGCCCTGTTCTCGAAGCTCAACAGGAAGACGCCGTACTGGGAACTTGAGCATGTCAAGGGACATCCGCTGATCTTCGCGGTCGCTGACTTTCACGAAGACCAGTCAATGACTTGGACGTCGCCCGCCCTACTTGAGTACCTGTACGGCGTGACACACGACTTTGTCTTCGACAACGGCGGTCAACTCGTCATTACCCCGCTCAAGATCGAAACGCACGAGCACGAGGGCAAGATTATCCCGTCGGGGTACTTCTTCCAGCCTGGCGCCGAGAATGTAAGCGCGGTGCTGTTCTCGTCGTCGGGAACGATCTCCAAGTTCAATCGTATGGGGATGCTCGCGGGATTCGGGCTGCCCAACCAGCGCATCTATCGAACAGGTGTACAGCACCGCCATGATCCGAACGCAGCCTTGCCACAGCCTTTCTTCCACGAAGTCAAGCAGGGCTCCGTCACCGAGACTTGGGCCGAGGGACTGTCGATGTTCCACAACCCTCGCGCAGAGCGGCCAGTAGACCCCGGAATGTTTCCCGGCATCGCACACCACTTCTTCGACAAGGGCCAGGTCAAGAGCCTGCTGCCGGAGTTCCATCCCTACAGTTCGTTCACTTGGAACATGATGCTGACGAAAGACGGCAATGAGATGGACATTGCCCAGTAGCGCTGTAGATTGAATTGGGGTCGAATGCTCTTGATCGCCATGCCCGCAGGGTCCGGCACACGCTGGGCGTCGGGTTTGGGGCGCTGATCGGCCCTTCACTTGGCGAATGCGGAGGCCCGCTCCGCTGCATTGCCGCCGCCCCAGAATCGCGGCTGGAATACTCCTGGGGGTCAGCTTCCGTCGACGAGTTCTGCGAGAACGCTACCCGGTTCGTTCAGGTTTCCGACCTTCGACGAGCCGCACTGGAAGGTTCCATCACCGCCCAGAACCGAGAGTCAATGAACCCTCAACGGCAGGTCTTGCCCCCGCCGACCCCACCCACGGTGCTCGTTCGGCGTCGAAGCGACTCAGAGGCATTGCCGCTGCGTGCGTGGCACCCACAAGTCAGTCGGCCTTCGGTGCCACAAGTCGCTGACCGGCCGATCAGTCCTTGATTGCAAGTTCCTCGGGCTTCTTGCCCTCAGCGAGTGCAGCTTTGAACCAGTTCGGTCGTTTGCCGATGCCGGACCAGGTCTGACCGCCTTCGCCGCGATACTTCGGTGGGGCTGGTGGTCGCTTCGCGGCTGAGTTGCCGGTCGCCTTCGTGGCTCGCTTCTTCGCACCCGAGCCTTTGGCACCGAACAAGTCACCCGGCGTCAGGTTGTAGTGTGCGATTGCAACCCTGATGCGCTCAATGACGCCGGCAACCTCTTTGCTGCGCAAAGCGTCGGCTTGTCGTTGGAGTTGCTGGATCTGTTTCTCTAGCTGCGCAAGACTCTTGGCCATCTGATTCCGCTTGGGCTCCGTGGTTCTGCGCGGGAAAACCCCGCGCACATGCACCTCTCCGATTCAGCGACTGTAGCGCGGCAGTTGACGCAAAGCAGCGTTTACGATCTGCCAATGGACGCGGCGACCGCAGACTTCTACTCCAAGAACGCTCCAGCAGTGGCTGCCCGTTATGAGTCTGCTGTCAGTGCGATTTCGAACTACTTCGCGGTCGCTTTCCCGTCCGGTTCCAGGGTGCTGGACGTTGGCGCCGGCTCCGGCCGTGATCTCGCCGCACTGATTCGAGGCGGGTTTGATGCCTACGGCGTCGAGCCGATCGCCGAACTGCGTGCCCAGGCATGCCAACATCACCCAGAGTTGACTGAGCGCCTTGCAGCTGGGCAACTGCCCACGCTCGAAGCACCGTTCGGCGGTGGTTTCGACGGAGTCCTGTGCAGCGCCGTGCTGATGCACGTGCCCGAGCCTGAACTCCTTGACACCGCCCTGGCTCTGCGCCAGCTTCTGCGCCCCCACGGGCGCTTGCTGATCTCGCTGCCGCTGGCACGCACGGATGTGAGTGACCAGAACCGCGATCCCTTTGGTCGGCTGTTCCAGGACTACGCGCCCGACTACCTTCAGTTGTTGTTCGAGCGGCTCGGGTTCCAGCGGATCGGGCGCTGGGACGGTGACGATGCACTCGGTCGTGCCGAAACCCGGTGGTACACGTTGTTGTTCGAGCTGCGGCCCGGGTCCGGGTTGCGCGCGGTTGATCAGATCGAGGGCATCCTCAACCGCGATCGCAAGGTCGCCACCTACAAACTGGCGCTCTTCAGGGCCCTTGCAGAACTGGCGACCCAGGAACCCCGCTGCGTCTCCTGGCGCCGCGATGGTTCGGTCGGGGTGCCCATCGGGCGCATCGCCGACAGGTGGCTCGGGTACTACTGGCCCATCTTTGCTTCCGCCACCTTCATCCCACAGTCCCAGTCCGAAGGGGCCGACGCCGCCAAGCAGCTGACGTTCCGTCGAGCGATGGCCGAGCTGATGGCGCCCTACGCGTCGATGGGCCAGCATGGAGGGCTGACAGCCTGGCAGCAGATCATGCAACGCGGACACCTCAGTCACGAGACCCGCGCAAAACTTGCCGCTGCACTGAAGTCGATCGCCGGCGCCATTCGAGATGGCCCGGTCGAGCGTTCGGGCGGCTCGCTGGAGACTGGCAGGGTCTTCACCTACGACGGACCTGCGGCGCAGATCGTGATGTCGGCAGACCTGTGGCGTGAACTCACGCTGCTGGGGCACTGGATCATCGACGCGGTGGTGCTTCGCTGGGCCAGTCTGACCGAGCGTTTTTCCCAGCGCCAGGGCATCCGGTCCGGCGACGTTCTTGCGCTGCTGTTGGCCAGGCCAGAGCCGTTGCGGGCGACTCAAATTGCAAGGCAGGCCTTCGTCAGTCGGGGCGTGGACCGTTGCGCTTGGTCGGACAAGTTGCTCCGGGCCAGTTTCGCCGTCGACCATGTCATCCCCTTCGCGCTCTGGGGCAACAATGACTTGTGGAATCTTGTGCCGGTGGACCCGGCGGTGAACGGCAGCAAGTCCGACAAGCTGCCGTCGGCTGAGTTGCTGCGCTCGCGCCAGTCGTCCATCGTGCAGAGTTGGCGAGTCCTTCGAGACGAGGTGCCGGAGGCGTTCGGACTCCAGGCCTCCCATCTCCTGGGGCGTCCCATCGATGGCCCCCAGAAGTGGGAGGGCGACCTGTTCGCTCGACTGAGGGAGGCCGTCGAGCTCACTGCCCTGCAAAGGGGGGTAGAGCGCTGGTCGCCAAGGGTGCAGCCAGCAAAGAACTCGGAGATCGCATGACCGAACTGATGGCCGAGGATGCCGAGATCCGAAGTGCGGCCTTCGCGCACGTGCGGCGGCTGCAGGCGCTCAACGACCACATCAACTCAGACCACCTGCGCGCTGGATTCACTTTCCAAGGGGTGCGCCTGCCGCTGATCAACCCCCAGCGCGGGATCTTCAAACCCAGGCAAATGCGCCACCTGTTGTCGATCCGGACGGTGTACCCCCGGTCCGGCGCCAAGGTCTGGTACGACGACCAACGCCGCGTTCACGGGCAGATCTTCGACGGAGTGGATGCCATCGAGTACGCGTTCATGGGCGACAACCCTGAATCGGCGGACAACATCTGGCTGCGCGATGCGTTCGAGACCCAGACACCGATCCTGTACTTCCTTGGGACGTCGCCTGGCCGATACCAGGCGATCGTGCCAGCCTTCATCTCGGGCTGGGATCGCCATGGCCTCAAAGCCAGCCTCGCGTTTGGTCTGCCGGGCCAGAACGCGCTGAGCACGGATTCTGCCGACCGACGGTATGCCCTGCGAGAGGTCAAGCAGCGGCTCCATCAGGCCTCCTTCCGTGACGCGGTGATCGCCGCCTACCGTGGCCGCTGCGCGTTGTCTGGCCTCCCGGAGCCATTGTTGCTGGATGCCGCCCACATCATTTCCGATGGCGATGAACGGTTCGGCCAGCCGGTGGTGCCCAACGGGATACCACTTTCAAAGATCCATCACGCAGCCTTCGATGCCCACTTGATTGGTATCGACCCAGACTTCAAGGTGCACGTCGCGGAGCGCCTGCGGGCGCAGAACGATGGACCGATGCTCGAAGCCCTGAAGCGACTCCACTTGGGTCAACTGCACTTGCCACAGCGCCTCAAGGACTCGCCCGACCGTGATCGGCTGGCCCAGCGGTTTGAAACCTTCAGGGCTGCCGCCTGATTCACCGTCAGCGCGATTTTGAGGCCCGTTTTCCCGTCACAGTCCAGATGAGAAGAGAAGCGGACCCCGGCGTGAACAAGCAAGCCAACGACCCCCAGATGATTGAAGCACTGCAGGGTGCGAGCAGCCTACAGCTGTACCAGCTCAAGGCGATCATCGAGGGCATGCTGTCCGACCCGCGCCGCGGTTTGGCAGCCCGAGCGAACCTGCATCTCGGACAGGCCGTGCACTTCGTCGACTTTCGCGACGGTCAGATGCGCAGCGGCAAGATCATCGCCCTGAAGGACACACAGGCCACGGTGCTGGAGCTGGGTACCAAGCGAACCTGGAAGATTCCCTGCGTGGCGATGCAGGGCTACACCGACGCCGAACGTCGGGCCGAGGAGCGGCCATATGAAGCTCCGCCGGAACCCGTCACTGCGGCAACCAAGGCGCGTGAATTCCAACGCGGTGACACCGTCACGTTCGATGATCGCGACGGCCGAAGCATCACAGGCGTGGTCGTGCGCATCAACCAACGCACCGCCACGATCGGCACCGGCGACGGTGGGACCTGGCGCGTGCCTTTCCACATGCTGCGGCACGTGCTCGACATCTGAGCCACGGGGCCAGCTGACGACGCTTGAACAACTGACGAAAACGGTGACGAACTTCGACGCGGCGTTGGCCAGCACGTTGGCTGCCCACCCTGAAGTGCGGCCTCATCGATCACGACAGAGCCGTCGACGTGTCGAAAATGGCACGCACGCCGAGGAGTTGCATGCTCGGGGTCCGTGATTCCATGGTTCACAGGACGGATACTGCCGAGGGTCACGCAAGTGGTGTCTGCAGGCCTCCGTGGGCGAATTGGGCGACGTGAGCACCACACTCGATGAGCAATCGGCAGTCACGTCCCGGCGACTCATCGCCGGGTGGGCCGCGCTTTCGATCGACATCGAGACCAACCCGGCTGACGCGAACCGCATCTTCAAGATCGGCGCGGTTCGCTCGGACAGCGATTCAGTCGTCAGCCTCTCTACGGGGCGCCTCAATCCACAGGATGTCGTCCGCCGGGTGAATGACGTGGCGGCTGGGGCGAAGCTGCTCGTTGGCCACAACCTGCGGCGGCACGACCTGCCACAGCTTCGGCGCCAGTACCCGGGCCTGGGCCTTCTGGATTTGCCAGTTCTCGACACGCTCGAGCTGTCAGCCATCGCCTTCCCGTCGAATCCGTACCACCGGCTCGTCAAGGGCTACAAGCTGCTCTCTGACTCCAGGAACGATCCTGTCAAGGATGCGCGCCTGACCCTTGACCTGTTGGGCGATGAGGTCAACGCGCTGGCTGAGATGCAGCGGGCTGATGCTGACTGGGTGACGCTGCTGCACTTCCTCTTGGCCGACGACGCTCCTCTGGACCGGTTGTTGGCGGCGATTCGCGGCACGTCGGCACCCGGCGCGGCCGAAGCGGCGCCCATCGCCCTTGGTCGCTTTGAAGACATCTGCTGCGGCACCCGGCTGGGCCGACTTGCTGCCATCGACGTCAACTCGGGCGCGGAGCATCGATTGGCGCTGGCCTACGCGCTGGGTTGGATTCGAGTCTCTGGCGGAAACTCCGTCCTGCCGATCTGGGTGCACAGCGCGATCCCTCAGGTTCGCACGCTGATCGGCGAGCTTCGCGAACAGGCATGCGGGCGGATCGAGTGCAGGTACTGTCAGGAGCAGCACCATCCCGAGACCCTGCTGTTCACCCACTTCGAGAAGACATCCTTTCGTCCGACACCTGCCGCTGAGGATGGATCCTCGCTGCAGCGCGCCATCGTCGTGGCAGGCCTGGAACGCAGGAGCTTGCTCGCGGTCCTGCCGACAGGCGGCGGCAAGTCGATCTGCTATCAGCTGCCTGCCCTCGTGCACTATTGGCGAGCGGGGCAGCTCACGGTGATCGTCTCCCCGCTGCAGTCGCTGATGAAGGATCAGGTGGACAACCTGGTGGCCGCCGGCGTGAACTGCGCCGTGACCATCAATGGCTTGCTCACGCCGCTGGAGCGGCGGGCAGCACTCGACAAGATTCGTCTCGGCGACGCAGGGATCGTGCTCGTGTCTCCAGAGCAGTTCCGAAGCCGCACGTTTGCCGAGGCGATCCGCATGCGCGAGATCGCGACTTGGGTGTTCGACGAGGCTCACTGCCTCTCCAAATGGGGGCACGACTTTCGGACCGACTACCTCTATGTCTCGCGGTTCATCCGCGAGCACTTCACCGCAACACGGGTTCCTGTGGCCTGCTTTACCGCGACCGCCAAGCCCGACGTCATCGAGGATCTTTGCGCGCACTTCAGAGACGGCCTGGGGTTGGAACTGGAGCGATTTCTCGGTGGCCACGAGCGAGAGAACCTGTCGTACCTGGTCATCCCCGTCACCAAAGCCGAAAAGGCGCAGCGCATCGTTGAACTCCTGCGCCATGAGCTCAAAGGTGGCGGCGCAGCCGTCATCTTCTGTGCCACGCGCAAGACGTCACAGACGATGGCCGAACTGGTGACCGCGGCGGGGACGAATTGCGGGTGCTTCCACGGCGGCCTCCAGCCCGAGCTGAAGAAGGACATCCAGCAGCAGTTCATGCAGGGCGAACTCTCGGTGATCGCCGCGACCAACGCGTTCGGGATGGGCGTCGACAAGCCCGACATCCGTGTCGTGATCCATGTCGACATTCCCGGTTCGCTCGAAAACTACCTTCAGGAGGCCGGGCGCGCTGGCCGCGACGGCGATGCCGCACGCTGTGTGTTGCTGTTCGATGAGCAGGATGTCGAAACCCAGTTTCGGCTCTCGGCGTCATCGCAGCTGACGAAGAAGGACTTCGACAGCCTGCTCGGTGCCGTCCGCAGCAGGGTCAGGCGGCTGAAGAACACCGAGATCGTGGTGTCGGCCAAGGAACTCCTGGCGGAGAGCGACGGCTCGAGCATCGACATCGACGCGCCGGATGCGTCGACCAAGGTGACGACAGCGATCGCCTGGCTGGAGCGCAGTGGCTTCCTGAAGCGCAACGAGAACAACAGTCGGGTGTTCCCGGCAAGCCTGCGCGTGGCGACGCTCGAGGAAGCGCAAAAGCGGATTGCCGGGGCGGACTTGCCCGAGACGAAGCGCCAGCGCTACAACGCGATGGCCGCAACCCTGTTCCGCAGCCTCAGCCCAGAGGGAGTCAGCACCGACGAGCTCATGCTGGACGCGGGAATTCCCCCGGAAGAATGCTTCCGGATCATGCACAAGCTGGAAGAGCTTGGCATCCTGGTCAACGACCTCGGTCTCACAGTCCGCGTGTCAAAAGGCGTCAAGGGTGCTTCCGACATCGCGCTGAGGAACCTCGATCGGCTTGAGCGCGAGTTGGTGGACTTGATGACCGAACATGCGCCGGACGCTGAGGCTGGTGGTGCGGCGCAGCACCTGAGCATCCGGCCGATCTGTACCGAACTCCGGCGGCGCCTTGAGCTTTCTGACAGCGACCCGAGCGTCAGCCCTCAGATCCTGCGAAGTTGCCTACGCTCACTGTCCGACAACTTCGGATCCGGGACAGAGCGGCGCAGCATGATGCAGATCCGCGGCATGGGGCCAGACACATTGCGCGTGACGCTGCATCGATCGTGGTCTCAGATTCGGACGATCTGTGAGCGGCGGCGTGCGGTAGCGCAGGTGGTGTTGGCCAGGCTGCTGGCCGAGTTGCCAGCCGGTGCGCGGGAGTCTTCGCTCATCGTGGAGTGCAAGGCCCGGGACTTGCTCGACGCGATCGACGGCGACATCGACCTCAAGGGCACGCTGCGGGACCCTGCCGCAGCGCTGGAAAGTGCACTGCTGTACCTGCACGAGAACAAGGTGGTCGAGCTCGACAAGGGGCGGTCGGTCTTCCGGTCAGCGATGACGATTCAGACCGACCCGGCTGCGCTGAAGCGTCGCTTCGCGAAGGACGACTTCGCTCCTCTGCAGGAGTTCTACCGGGAGCGCACCCTGCAGACGCATGTGATGCACGAGTACGCCCGACTTGGCGGCGACGATCCCAGCCAAGCCCGTCATCTGGTGGACGCCTACTTCAGCTGGCCGCGGAAGCGCTTCGTCCGCGAGTTCTTCAAGGGTCGGACTGACCTGCTTGAGCTTGCGACCACCGATGAGTCCTTCCGTCGCATCGTCGACGATCTTCAGCATCCGGTGCAGCAGGCGCTGGTCGAGAAGCCTGAGCACGGCAACCACCTCGTGCTCGCGGGGCCGGGCTCTGGCAAGACGCGCGTCATCGTGCACCGGATCGCGTACTTGCTTCGGGTTCGGCGTGTGGCGCCAGAGCACATCATCGCGCTGGCTTTCAATCGCAGCGCAGCCATCGAACTGCGCCGGCGTCTCGTGGCGCTGGTGGGCGACGACGCGCGCGGCGTGACCGTGCTCACCTACCACGGCATGGCGCTTCGACTGACCGGCACCAGCCTGGCTGCTGCGGATCGAGGTGACGTTGCCGTGGACTTCTCGAAGCTGCTCCAGGATGCCATCGATTTGCTGGAAGGCGAGTCAGACGCCTTCTCCGATGCCGATGAGCGTCGTGACCGTCTGCTTCAAGGCTACGAGTACATCTTCGTCGACGAATACCAAGACATCGACGAGCAGCAGTACGCCCTCGTGAGTGCCCTGGCTGGCCGACGCTTGACCGACCCGGATGCCAAGCTCAGCATCATGGCCGTCGGCGACGACGATCAGAACATCTACAGCTTCAAGGGCGCCAGCGTCGAGTTCATCCGCCGGTTTCAGGCCGACTACGACGGCAGTGTCACCTACCTCGTCGAGAACTTCCGTTCGACGCAGAACATCATCGCGGCGGCAAACCATGTGATCCAGCGCGCCGGCGATCGCATGAAGGTCGATCATCCGATCCGAATTGACACGCGACGCTCAACGGAACCCACTGGAGGCCGATGGGCGGCGCTCGACGTTGAACACAGCGGCAAGGTGCGCCTCGTTACAGCGCCGGCCGATGCGAATCGCCAAGCGCAGGTCGTGTTCGCCGAGGTGGATCGCATCCGGCGGGCCGACCCAGGCGTTCCCATCGGCGAGATTGCAATCCTGGCCCGAACGCACCGATCACTGGAGCCTCTGCGGGCGCTTTGTGACATCGAGGGGCTGCGATGTGAAGTGCTCACTCGAGAGGCAGCGCGCTCTCAACTGTCCTTGATGCAGTCGCGTGAAGGGTGGCGGATGGCTGACCTGCTGCGTGCGCGGAGGGCAGGCCTCGTGCCAGCAGCCGCGCTGAGACGCTGGCTTGGAGCCCAGCTGCGGAGGTCGCCTGAAAACCCCTACTGGGAGGACTTGGCTTCGGCAACAGCGGAGCTTGTAGACGCCGCCACGGTGACGAGTGTTCCGGCAGCCGAGGTGCTGGATGCCCTCTATGAATCCGCGACCGAATCTCGTCGCACTGGACATCCCGGCGCCCTGAAGTTGATGACCGCGCACGGCGCCAAGGGCCTCGAGTTCAAGCACGTCATCGTGATGGACTGTGCAGACTGGCGCTGGAGCGGTGAGGACGAGCGGCGCCTGCTCTATGTGGCAATGACCCGCGCGAAAGAGACCTTGACCGTGATGCGTGCTGAAGGTGGGCGCAACCCGTACCTGGTCGACCTCGGCACTGTAGAGGGCGTCATTGACCTGCTGCCGGCGGCGCGGCCCGAACGCCGACCGGACATCGCGCGTCGCTACGTGACCCTGGGACCCGCGGACGTCGACATCGGGTTCTCGGGAAGACTCCACTCCAGCGATCCCATGCAAGCGCGAATCGCCGGGCTTTCGTGGGGGTCCAGGGTTGTCGTCAGCGGCAAGCAGATCTCGACTGTGGAAGGCGGAACGGTCGGCAGGCTGGCAGGCAGAACAGAACCTCGGGCCGTTGCGACACCAGGGACGGTTTCGGGCATTCTGGTCCGGACACGGGGGCAAACTGCGCCCGATTACCAGTCCGGTCTGAAGGTTGACCGATGGGAGACGGTCCTTGTCGAGATGATCGTCGAGGGCGAGGAATAACGGTCAGGTGGCTGGCAACGGGATGCCCTCGGGTGCGTTGAAGCGCTGAGTCCTGGGGGCACGCCACCTTCCTCAAGGCGTTTTTTGGGAATGAGTCGGCCTCAGCATCAGGGAGCAGAGCGTGGCGCAGTCAGTTGAATCCGTGGCGATCTACTGGGATTTCGAGAATTTGCATGCCAGTTTGGTCGACCAAGCCAATGGGGCGGGTGCCTACCTCGCTGGGAGGTTCCGCCCTCAGGACGAAGTCATCGACATCGCGACGATCATCGAGTTCGCGTTGTCTGTCGGGCCGATCGCGATCAACCGCGCATTCGCCAACTGGGTGTCCTTCAACCGCTACAAGGTGCCGTTGCTGCAGTCGGCGATCGAACTGATCCAGATCTTCCCGCCGGGCGCGAATGCCAAGAATGGTGCCGACATCAAGCTGTGTCTCGATGTCATGGAAGACATGGTGCGATTCCCGCACATCGGCACCATCATCGTTGTCGGCGGCGACAGCGATTACATGCCGCTGTCCTACAAGGTCAAGGCCGCCGGACGGACATTGATAGGGATCGGCAGCCGTCGCGGGACCAATCAGCACTGGGCGCGCAGCTGCCACGAGTTCAAGTTCTACGAGGCGCTGCTCAACCCCACGCCATCTGTCGTCGCGTCAATCCTTCCTGCGCCTGCAGACCCACAGCCAGCGTCAAAGCCACCTCCGGCAGCCGAAGTTGAAGCCACCTCAGCACCCCTTGCCGATGACAGCATCGCCGCACCGCTCGCCGTTCCTGGCGAGGTTGAAGAGATCCGCACGCTCTTGGATCTTGCCGAAGGCGCAGCAGCGCAGCGGCGAGCGGCCCGTGAGCTTGTGACCAAGGCCGTGGCCCGCCTGGCGCAGACGCGCGGTGAAACCTGGATTCAGAAGGCGCGCTTGCGTCCGTTCATCCAACGCATGGACCCGACCTTCCACGAGTCGAACTTCGGCTTCTCCAGCTTCAATGAGATGCTGTCCTCGATGAGTGACGTCCTGGAGACACGGCGCGGGGAATTCGATCACCAGTTGCGGCTGCGTCGAGACCCGGCATCCGTTGAAGCTGTGCCGCTGTGACAGCGGCACCGTCGGCCGCTGCAGGACGCCGAACGTCCGACAGTCAAGGCGACGGCATGCATCTCTGACTTGCCCCCTGTCCGGTGCCAAGCGACAAGCTTGTCGGCGCCCAGAACAACCTGTTCGCGCGAAGTCAATGGCCACCGTCTAGAACGGTACATCGTCTTCGGGCGCGGCGCCGCTTTCCTGCGGGGGCGGCTGGGACTGTCGGCTTACAGGATCATGTCCCGCAGCAGAAGGTGCCGCGATTCCCGCCCCGCCCAGCGCTTCCTCGAGCGCCTGTTCGACGGCGTCGATGCGGCTGGTGCAGACCTTGTACGCTTCGACCGACTCCGTGACGATGGTCAACAGATCGTCGATGTTCGGTTCACGCTGATTCCTCAGCGCCTCCGAGTGACGCTGCAGCACGCCGTACGCGTCCTTGAAACTCTTCTTGCTCACGGTCCGTCTCTCCCTTGTGGGTCGTCGGTCCGAGCGGCCACACGGCCGTCTCGAAACTGGATTTCGATGGCCGCTCCTGCGCCGGCTTGTTGAGCACTGGTGATCGTCGTGTCACCGGAATGGACGATTGCAAACCCCCTGCCCAAAGACTTCTCCGGCCCCTGTCCAGCAATCTCGCGCATCAGCGCTTCGGCTCGAGACCTGGCATCGATCACCACCCGCCGCGCATTTCCCTGCACGTCTCCAAGTTCACGCTCAGCGGCCTGGCGTGCACGAGCGGCATCGAGCATCGCTCGCTCAAGCACGGTAGCGAGGTGTCCGCCTGATTCGGCCCTTGCCACCCGCAAGGTCTGGCGCGCCTCGGACCGGATCTCCGCGAGCATGGCCGGCGCGGCCTGCCGGGCGGCGGTGACCTGTTCCGCCGCCTGATGCCGAACGGTCAGCAGAAGCTCGCCTGAAGCCTCGGATGCATCCCGGACCGACTGCAGCGCCCCAACACGCACCGACGACATCATCTCAATCGTCGACTCGCGCGCCATCGACACCTGTCGATGGGCCTGATGCCTGACGGAGGCGTCCGCCTGCTCTACGGCGCGTCGGGTCGACTGCACCGCATGGGTGCCCACTCGGACGATGCCTGCGAATGCGGCCTTGGCCTCGTTCACCCGCTTCACGATCACCTGCTCGATGCCGCTGATGACCTTGGAAGGCGTGTCGAACTGGATGTTGGCGACCTCGTCCAGCACCGTGTTGTCTCGCTCGTGTCCGATGCCGGTGAGCACCGGCACCTCAAGCTCGCAGATGAAGCGCGCCAGGGCGTAGTCGTTCAGCCAAGCGAGATCGTTGACCGCACCGCCGCCGCGGATGATCACCACTGCATCGGGGAGGGTCCGCCCGCTGGCTCTCCACTCATCCATGGCTCTTGAAAGCGCCGCCAGAACCTCGATGGCCGCGCCTTCGCCCTGGAACCGGCTGAACGCGTAGGTGAACCCACAGATGCCGAAACGCTGAAGCCGCTCAGCCTCTGCCTGGAAGTCCCCGAGGCCAGCAGCGCCCTGGGGCGCGACGACCAGGACGGCGTTGTAGTCCCATGGTGCCGGCAGGCTGCGGTTGAGCTCGGTCAGGCCTTCGCGCTGCAGTCGTGCGCGGATCTCTCGTTTCTTGGCCTCCAGATCGCCGAGGGTGTAGTCCGGATCGATGGCATCGATGACCAGGCTCATGCCGTAGAGCGCATGCATCGTTGGCTTGGCACGCACCAGCAACTTGATGCCACCGCCGAGCACGACTCCCGTGGCCTGCTCGAAAGCCGGGACGATCCGGTTGGCCGAGTCGGCCCAGATCACGGCCCGGGCCTGGGCGATCGAGTCCCCGCCGGCGTCCCTTTCAGCGAGTTCCATGTAGACATGCCCGCGGCGCGCATCGACCTTGAGCACTTCAACAGTGGTCCAAATGCCCACCCTGTAGGCCTGCGTCACGGCTTGGGCAACGCCGGCAAGCAACTGCGACAGTGGAATGCCCCGGTCGGACCGCGCGACCTCGGTCATCGCGGCCACATCCACAGTCGTGACGCTGGTGGGCCCGGCCTCGACCACTGCCGTACGCACGCCTGTTGGCAGCCAGTTCGCAAACGGCGCGAGATCCCTGCCGCTTGGCACGAACCACTTCTTCTGGTCCGGATCCCAGCGGGCACCGAGCGCCTTCACTTGCTCCCGATCTTTGTAGCTTGTGGTGAGGTAGGTGGAGGGCATCGTTACGGGAGTGCTGCCGGACGCGATCGATCCCAGTGGACCAGCGGACCCTGTTTCAGGCCAGGTCGCGCTTCGGCCAGGCTGCTGCGAGCCTACCCCACCGGCCAGGTTCGATGAGGCCCTGGGCTTGGAGGGCCCGGGGCCGCAGCCCTGGCCTGCGCCGCCGTGATCGTGACCGGCTTCAACGGCGTGACCGGCGGCGGCTGCACGCCGAAATCGTCCCCGCCTCCCTCACGCCAAGCCCTGGGATCTGCGAACACCACGCTGCAGCGAGAGCATTGGTACAACCCAGTGGGGCGCATGGCGCCCGAATCGTCGCGCGCAATCACATGACGATAGCTGGTCGCACCGCACATGCGGCAGCAGTTGAGGGCGGCGCCTTGGTTCATAATCTGATGATTTATACAGTAGTTTGGTGGCTCGCGGCTGTCGCCCCAGGGGCCCGCCCCCAGTCTGAGGTGCGAACGATCGCCATGCCAACCCGGGCCGCTGTCGTGATTCCTGCGCACCGCGCCACCCGCCACGTCACCCGCCGATGTGTCGGAGTCGCAGCCTGACTTGATGCTCCGGCCCGACCAGCAGGACAAGAGGAGCGTGGTGCCCATCGAAATTTCACATGCCCACCAGTGGCTGTTCGGCATGGTCGACACGGCGGCGTCTTTGGTCCACTTGGCTGCGCCAGAGGTCTTTTCGGCAGCCCCACCGATTGAGCCCCCCCTTTGGCGGATGCGTTCCCCGAAATGGGCGGGTGCCCACCTCTGAGGGGCGACGGTTGCCCCTGAAGCCGAGAAGATGACCTCCATCAGGCAGACCCCCGCGAGGACGCTTCCATGAACAACCAGGACATCAATGCCATCGATCTTCGACTGGCCGTGCTTGGCACGGCCGTGGCCGCGCTGGCACGCTCGCTTTCCCCCAGAGAGGCGGCTCGCGCATCGGTGTTCTTCAGCGAGCAAGTGAATGGGTTGATCGGCAGCCAGCGCCTGACCGAGCGCGGCGAGGATTCGATCCTTGTCGACCTGGCTCGAATACTCGAAGCTTTGCAGCGTCCGGAGTCCTTGGCTGGCGGCCCTCGGCCAGGAGCCGTCGTTGCCGACCGGTAGCGATATGGCCAGCCAGCCATATGCAGTGCCGGACGCCGTACCAGCGCCTCCAGCCGCTGCGTGACTCCAGCGGGCTCATCACCAGGTGCGTGGTGCAGTAGCGCCAAGGCAGCTTGTGGTTCAGCTTCACATGCTTGGCGGCGTCGAGCGAAACCCGTTTGTTTGACAACGCTGGCTTGGGGATGCAGCGGCACAGCTGCGCCAGTCGCCTGCGGTCGTGCGACTCGCTCCGCGCCACCGCGGGCAGAATGAACCCGTCGATGTCGGTGCACAGGGACTACCGGACTGTACCCTCGCCCGTTTAGCGCCTCCGACGATAAGCATCATTTGCCCGGCGCGTGGGAAGATGACCTTTGGAAAGGGATAGGACGAGAGCGCAGACAAGAGCGCCATCTTTGACCTGCTCGAGGAGGTAGTGTGGACGAGCATGAAAACCTTGAATATGGTCATAGGGCTGCCCGCACTCAAGGAGCAAATCTGATCTTTCAACCGCAACACTCGGGGAATCATGGCTGAAACAATAAACATAGCCAAGATGGCGGAAAAGCTTTCCAAAGGGATCTTCAATGAATTCCTTTGGGGAAGGATGGAGTACACCAACATCAACTGGCCTTGCGAGAACCAGGAGAAACATGATGTCAAGACTCATCCTTCTGATGTTGTGTATTGGTACGACGATCCCTATTCGCAGTCACGAACCTATGTGAACTGTGATCTCAAGAGCTATGCCAAGGGCTCCATCACGGCTGGAGCCATCCGAGAGGCCATTGAAAGCCTAGCCAAGGCCCTGAGTTGTGCTGAAGTCAGTAAGGAGTTCAATGACACCTTCATTCACCAGAACATTTCTCCAAACATTCAGGGAATGCTCTTTGTCTATAACCATGACAAAGAATATGACAGGGACTTCTCCAACATCCTCGACAAGGTGAAGAGCGAGGACTTGGATATTCCCAAGGGCTCAAAGATCATCGTCTTTGGCCCTGAAGACATCTTTTGGTTGAACAATGTTCACCATGAGATCATCCACTTGAGAGGTGGGGCGGGAATCTTACCGGAGAGAGCCTTCTGCAAGTTCTTCTATCCGCCCCTTATCAGAAAGAAGAATGTCCAACCTGATCATGCCAAGGCAGCAACCTTGGAGATGCTCACTGCGCCTTGGATAATTCTCTCCTACACAAATCCGAAGAAGAATCATCAGAAGGGTTTTGTGGTCTTCATGCGTAAGCGAGGCCACACGGTTGATGAATTCCTGTACCTGATTGAGTTCCTCAATCATCATCATGTGATTGAGAGCGGTCACGAAGTCACCATTCGAATTCTTGACCCTCACCCAAACGCAGCACCAAACTTCTCCAAGGCAAAGGATCAATACACTGCCGACTATGAAGGTGGAGAAGAGTTCAAGCAGATTCTTGATGCCATAGATTTTGGCAAGCTTGAGAATATCCGCACGGACTTCTGCGACAAGGAGTTGTCACGGCAATGATCAAGAACACACTTCAATACTGCGCGACAGACAAAGAAATTTATGATGCCTTGATGTCGGCAAAGCAGAAGATCAGCGAGAAGGTTCTTCTTGAACTCGCCAAAGACAGAGGGATATTCTTCTCAGCTAAGGACAGCCGAGAAAACCTTATCAGTGTC
>LNFM01001909.1_pt1 | contig 71537 bp, 65 predicted proteins | sample 596031 | NCBI WGS metagenome assembly LNFM01 (sample SAMN04254537, study PRJNA301005) | activated carbon metagenome | isolation source: dual media filters at the Ann Arbor, Michigan drinking water treatment plant | place: USA: Ann Arbor
GTGGTGGCGAGGGAGGGACTCGAACCCTCGACCTCGCGATTATGAGTCGCGCGCTCTAACCAGCTGAGCTACCTAGCCACTGGGCGGCGGATTAAGGGTGCGGCGGGGAGAGGTCAAGGGCGAATCGGTCTCCTTGTCGGACACGGGCCGTGCGGCGGGCCAAAATTCTTCGACGCAGAATTCTCCGCGGCCCTTCAATGCGCCACCCTTGGCCGCCCCGACGCCGTTGCCGTCACCTTCGCCTCGATGAACATCGTGCGACCCTCGATCTCGACCTCTTTCACCTCGCGGTCGACGGTAAGACGCAAGTCCACCGCGCCTGCCGCTTTCGCGCGCGCCGAGGCGTCGGCCACAAGCGCCACCTCAAGCGCCGTGAGGGCGTCTTCGGAGCTGGAGAAGACCTGCAGCCCCTCGGCCAGATGCGCGACGAACCGGCCCTCGGCGGGCGAGGACACGGTGCCGGTCGCCCGCTGGCTGACCTGACCCGCAACGGCGCCGATGGCGTTGGCCACGCCGGCATGTTCCGGCAGGATCATCGGGCAGTGCAGCCGGTCGCCCACCGCGCCGTAGTAGGACGGGGCCGAGGCGCCAAGGCCGATCACCGGCACGCCCAGCTTGACCGCCACCTCGATCACGCCGCGATGCTGGGAAAGGCCCGCTTTGGTCAGCGCATGGCGGGCAAGCGTCTCGGGCACTTCGCCTGCGAAACCGGCATCCTCGCCGAAGGCCGCTTCCAGAAGGCAATCGACGGTCTGCTGGGTCAACTGGTCCACCACGGCTTGAGCAAAGACCTCGGGGCCCGTCGCAAACCGCTCCCCGGCCCCTGTCCGCCGCTTGGCGATCAGCCGCAGCGCCTTTTCCGCAGCTGAGCCATCCCAGCTGTCCAGCCGCCCCAGCACATGCGCCGCGTCCGACGGCGTGACACCCGAGATCATCACCAGCCCCCGCGCCACCAGCCGTTCCAGCGCCGCCACCTCCAGCCGCGAGGTCAGGGCGTGGGCCATCGGCATCGGCTTGGTGATCCGGTCCAGCACGGCCAGATCCCGCGCGTTCAGGCCGCCGCGCTGGCCGGACATCGGCACGACAAAGCGGCCGTCCATCTCGCCCACGGCTTCGGACGACAGCCAGCGGTCAAGGGCTGCATGGACCATCGGGCCGTGGTCGACCGCCAGCAGCGACACCGGCATCAGCCGCCGGGGGCCAAGGCGCAAACCACCCTGCAGGCCCTCGGTCACCAGATGCACCTCGCTATCGCCGCCAAGGCCGGTGGTGCGCATCGCCACGGCCTCGACCATGGTGCGAAAGCCGCCAACGCGGGCGCCTTCGGGGTCGATCTCGGGCAGACCGCCACGCAGGAGGGCCACGTCCGTCGTCGTGCCACCGATGTCCGAGACCAGCGCATCCGAGGCCCCGGTCAGCCAACGCGCGCCGACGATGCTGGCGGCGGGGCCGGAGAGGATCGTCTCGATCGGCCGTTCCCGCACCATCGCCGCCGAGATCAACGCCCCGTCGCCGCGCACGGCCATCAGGGGGGCGTCGATGCCTGCTGCTTGCAGGTGCCGTTCACAGGCCGCGACCAGCCGGTCGATCATCCCGATCAGCCGGGCGTTCAGCACCGCCGTCAGCGCGCGTTTTGGGCCGTTGAGGTTTGCGGACAGCTCGTGGCTACAGGTCACCGGGCGGCCCGTCACCCGGCGGATCAGATCGCGCGCGGCGACTTCATGCGCGGGGTTGCGGGTGGCGAATTGCGCGGCCACGGCAAAGCCAGATACCTCGTCGCCCAAGGCGCGCACCCGGGCCTCCAGCAGGCCAAGGTCCAGCGGCGCGACCTCGGTCCCGGCATGGGTGTGCCCGCCGGGAAGGCGGACCACCGGGTCGCCCTTCAGGGCCTCGGTGAGCCCGCCACGGCCCAAGTCCGCCTCGGCAAAGCCGATGAAGACCAGCGCCACGCGGGCACCCTGGCCCTCGACCAGCGCGTTGGTGGCCAGCGTGGTGGACAGCGAGACGAGCGCCACTTCGGACGCCTGCACCCCTGCCGCCGCGATGGCCGCATCGACCGCCTGGCCGATCCCCACCGCCAGATCATGGCGCGAGGTCAGCGCCTTGGCCTTGCCGAGGACGGCATTCGCCGCCTCGTCCAGGATCACCGCATCGGTGTAGGTGCCCCCGGTGTCGACACCCAGAAAGATCGCCATACCCGCCCCTGATCCTGCGAAACCTCTTGCCAGCTAGAGCAGGTTCACCGCGCTGTCATCCCCGGAAGCGACATCACTGCCGTCGCCTGCGCCGATGTGCGGGGGGCAGGTTCAGCATGCCGCGATATTTCGCGACCGTGCGCCGGGCGATCGGCGCCCCGCCTTGGGCAAGAGCCTGGGCCAGCGCGTCATCGGACAGGGGATGTTCGGGGTCTTCCTCGGTCACCAGCTTGGCCAGCCGGTCGCGCAGCGCCCCGGCGGAAGGGCCGCCCTCGTGCGGGGCCTTGGTGAACATCGCACGCAGCCACCAGGTGCCGCGCGGCGTATCGACCGCCGTGCCCGCGACGACCCGGCTGACCGTGCTTTCATGCAGCGCCAGCGCCTGGGCCACCTCGGCCATCGTCATCGGCACCAGCGCCCCCAATCCGCGATCCAGAGCAGCGGTCTGACGCGCCAGGATGTCCTGGCCGACCGACAGAAGCGTGGCATTGCGCCCCTCGATCATCTTGATCAGTGCGCGGGCTTCGGCCCGGCCCTTCGCCCGGCCTTCGGCGACCGAAACCGAAGGCAGGGCCGAGCGGTTCAGCGACACGATCCAGCCCGAGGCGCCTTTCTCGGCGATGAGGTCGGGCTCGCGGACCGGGGCGGCAAAGGCCTCGAACCTCGCGCCGGGCTTTGGGTCATAGCTGCGCAGCCGGCCGAAAGCCTGGCGCAGGTCGGCAAGCTCCAGCCCCGCCTCCTGCGCGATGCGTTCGATCTCGCCCTTTGCCAAGAGGTCGAGACGGGCCAGAAGCGCCTGCATCGGCCGATCCAGTTCCTCGGCCTCTGCGGCCTGCAGGCGCAGGCATTCGGCCAGATTGCGGGCGAACAGGCCTGTCGGCTCGGCCCGTTCCTGCAGCCGGTGCAGCACCTGTTCGACGGCGGGCAGGGGGACGTTCAGGTCGGCAGCGATAGCCGACAGCGAACGCCCGATCCATCCTGACGGCTCCAGAGCCTCGGCCAGCGCGGTGGCGATGCGGGTCCCGATCTGGTCAAGGCGCAGGTTGACGATCATGTCCAGGACATGGGCGACAAGGCTGGGACCGGCGGCTTCCTGCTCCGGGCGCTCGGCATCGGACCCGAAGGCCGATTTCCAGCGCGGGATCCAGTCCTGCACCTGCGGGCGGGTGAGGATGATCTGCGGGTTCTCTGCCGCCTGTTCCTGCAGACAAAGACTTAACCCCGCAGCATCGGCACGCAGGATGCGGATCGAGGTCGCAAGCCCGGTGGTCAGCGTCATGCGCTGGGTCTGGTGGACGGAAATGCGGGTTCTGGACTTCATGCTGGATGGTTCCCACGGTTGGCACGGTCCCGCAAGCCTTTCGCCGGGGGCCGATTTCTTCAAAGAAATCGTCGCGGAGCCTTCAAAGGCTCCGGTCCGGAGTTTTCGAAAACTCCGGGGCCCAGCCGTGAGGTCAGGAAAACACGCCCTCGCAGTACCATTGGTCGGTCACCGCCCCACCGCGCCCGTAGAACAGCCACAGCCGTTCGCCGCCTTCGGTTTCCACCCGCCAGTAGTCCCGGGTGCCGCCGCGCCAATCGGGGTCCTCGAACCACCATTCCGGCTGCAACCGCTCCGGCCCTGCCGCCATCCGCAGGCTGAACGCGCGCCGCCGCCAGCGGAACCGGGTGGGCAGGTCTGGCACTTCGGGCGCGTCGACGGGTTCGGGGCGGAACATGACCAATGGGCGCGGGGCCGCGGGGGCGGGCCAGGGGCCGTCATGCGGCTGGCTCCAGGCGGCCATCAGCAGCTTGGCGGATTTCGCCGGGACATGGCTGTCGGCCGGATGCAGCCGCAACACCGCCTCGGTGCCAAGCCGGGCGCCCAGACGACCGATCAGGTCCTCCAGCGCCTGGGGCGAGCCGACCGGGGGCCGCCCGAGATTGGCCAGGGCATGGGCCGTCACCTCGATCTGGCCGCGATGCTGCAGGGCGCTGACGGCTTCGGTCGCCAAGGCCTCCAGCCGCAGGCAGTCGATGCCAAAGCCCGCGTCGATCTGGTCCAGCTTCAGGTGCAAAAGCGGGCGGATGCGGTCGGGGCTGTCGGCAGCGCGCGCCAGCCCGACCTCGACCGAGGCCACCCCGCCATCGGCGCGGAAGCCCTGGAACAGGACGCGCCGCACCCCGCGCCCCTTGGCCTTCAGCTTGTCGCAGAAGGGGGGCAGCAGCCGGTCCAGCGCCGCCTCGACGTCCGAGCGCAAGCCGATGGGATCGGGCAGGGTCAGCCGCACGGCGAAATGCATCGGCGGGCGGGCGGGGCTGACGGGTTCAGGCTCCAGCCCCAGGGCCTGATCCAGACGGCGCAGGGTGTCGGCGCCAAAGCGGCGGGCGAGGGCGGCGCGCGGGATACCGGCAATCTCGCCGATCCGGCGCAGGCCCAGCCGGGTCAGCCGGTCGACCACATCCGCAGGCAGGCGCAGGGCGGCCAGCGGCAGGTCGGCCAGCGCCTCGTACAGCCGACCGGGCGGGGCCACGACAGCCGACTCGGCCCCGCGGGCGGTGACGACGCGGGGCGGGCCGCCACCCCGCTCCCACCCCCGGCGCTTGGCCGCGCGGGACCGGGTCGCCCGCGCCTCTTGATCAATCGCATCGCCCGACCGCAAGGGTGCCGTGCCCGACCGGGAATAGCGCGCCAAGGCCCAGGCCGCGCCCGGCGTGTCGGCAATCGCGGCGCGCACCGTCAGGCCCAGCGTCTCGCAATCTTCGGCCACGCGGGCCAGCACGCCCTCTTCGCCGCCATAGAGATGCGCGGCCCCGGTCAGGTCGATCATCAGGCCCGCCGGGGGTTCTTCGGCCACCCAGGGCGAAAAGCGTCCGGCCCAGCGGCGCAGGGTCAACAGGAACTGCGCCTCACCCGGGGGGTCGGCAGGCAGGGTCAGAAGGTTCGGGCAGATCGCGGTCGCATCGCGCAAGGGTTGGCCCAGCGCCAGACCGGCCGCCTCGGCCTCGACCGACAGCGACACGAGGACCTGCGCGCCATTGCGGTCACCCACCACGGCCAGGGGCGTGGGCACCGCATCCCCCCGCCGCCGGGCAATCCGGTCGGCTGCCAGCCGGGGAAACCACAGGGACAGGATGCGACGGCCCGCCATCTGCGACTCGCTTGTTCACTATATGTTCTTGTAGTGCCATCTCGCCGAACCCCTGTCGAGTCTTGCATCACCCGCTATGACAAGTGCGTGATCGGTCCTGCGCCGCCGCAGATGACAAGTGCGTGAGAGCACAGTCGACGGGCTTACGCGACGGAATGTCGCGCCTATAGTGGTCGTGAAATACCAGCGAGGGAGCCAGTAATGAAGTTTGTGAAAGCGCTAGTGATCGGGGCAGTCCTGATTTCAGGGGCCGCCTACGCCAAAGGGGATCGCACTGACCCGAACGCCAAGGCCCGGTCGGACCTGATGCGGGTGGTCGGCAAGAACACCGGAATCCTCGGGGACATGGCAGGTGGCAAGGCCGCCTACGACGCCGCCGCCGCCGAAGCAGCCAAGGCCGCAATCATCGAAGCTGCGGGCCAGGTCGAAACCGCGTTCAAGGACCAGGGCGCTGCTGACCCGGCCTCGGAAGCCAAGCCGGAAATCTGGGCGAACTGGGAAGACTTCCTGGAACACGCAAAGCAACTGGGCGATGCGGCAGGCGCGATGGATATCAGCTCGGCCGAGACGATCGGCGCTGGCATGGGCGCACTGGGCGGAGCCTGCAAGGACTGCCACACCGACTTCCGCGTCATGAACTAAGACCACCCTCTGGTGGCACGGCTCAAGGCTCCGGGTATCACGCCCGGGGCCTTTTGCTTTGGCGACAGGCCTCAGCCGCAGGTCACGCGTTCGATCACGTCGCGGCGGTCCAGCCAGATGTTCAGCCGGTAGGGGCTGTAGTCCATCGTGACGGCCATGCCGTACTGGATCACCCGCACATCCTGGGAAAAGCGCATCCCGTCCAGGACAACGCCCGGCCGTCCCACCAGATACTGCAGGTCATCGGCACCGCAGCTCGACAGGTTGTCCTGCGGCGGCATCGGGGCCGGTTCCATCACGCAGGCCGACAGCAGCAAGGGTGCACAGAGCAGCAAGGGAAAGGCATGTTTCATTGTCGCATCCTCATGGGTCGGGAAAGAATCCCGCATTGCTTTACGCCCGAGATTGGCACAGGTTCCGGGAAATCGTTAAGGGAGGAATACCAGATGCGCACCCGTGCCGCCGTTGCCATTGCCGCAGGCCAACCGCTGCAGGTCATGGAGGTCAACCTCGACGACCCGAAAGAGGGCGAGGTTCTGATCGAGATCAAGGCTACCGGCATCTGCCACACTGACGAATTCACCCTGTCGGGCGCCGACCCTGAGGGCATCTTCCCGTCGATCCTGGGCCATGAGGGCGCAGGAGTTGTGGTGAAATGCGGCCCCGGCGTGAGAACGCTGAAACCGGGCGACCACGTGATCCCGCTTTACACCCCGGAATGCCGTGAGTGCCCGTCGTGCCTGAGCCGCAAGACCAACCTCTGCACCGCGATCCGCGACACGCAAGGCAAAGGGCTGATGCCCGACGGGACCACCCGTTTCTCCATGCTCGATGGCACGCCGATCTACCATTACATGGGCTGCTCGACCTTCGCGAACCATACGGTGCTGCCGGAAATCGCACTGGCCAAGGTCCGCGACGACGCGCCCTTCGACAAGATCTGCTACATCGGCTGCGGCGTGACCACGGGCGTGGGCGCAGTGCTGAACACCGCGAAGGTGGAGCAGGGTGCCACCGCCGCCGTCTTCGGGCTGGGCGGGATTGGGCTGAACGTGATCCAGGGCCTGAAGATGGCCGGGGCCGACAAGATCATCGGCATCGACATCAACGACGACAAGGAAGAATGGGGCCGCAAGTTCGGGATGACCCATTTCGTCAACCCGACCAAGATCGAGGGCGACGTGGTCCCCCACATCGTCAACATGACGAAGACGCCATTCGATAAGATCGGGGGCGTCGACTACTCGTTCGACTGCACCGGCAACGTCAAGGTGATGCGGGCGGCGCTGGAATGCACCCACCGCGGCTGGGGTCAGTCCATCGTGATCGGCGTGGCCCCCGCCGGGGCCACCATCGAGACGCGGCCCTTCCAGCTGGTCACCGGCCGGGTCTGGAAAGGCACGGCCTTTGGCGGCGCAAGGGGCCGGACCGACGTGCCAAAGATCGTCGAATGGTACATGGACGGCAAGATCGAGATCGACAGCATGATCACCCACATCCTGCCGCTCGACCGCATCAACGAAGGCTTCGACCTGATGCACGCGGGCAAGTCGATCCGGGCCGTGGTCGTTTATTGAGGCAAGGAGCCCAAGGATGGCTGGTTTTGTATTGAGTGCAGGCACCACCCGGGGGCAAACCTTCCACGTCTTCGGCCAGACCGTTACCGAGCGGATCACCGCCGAAGACTCGGGCGGCGCCTACTATGTGATGGAGGAACTCTCGCCCCCCGGAACAGGCGTGCCGCCCCACCGCCACACGCATGAAGACGAAATCGTGCAGGTGCTTGAGGGTACGTTCGAGGTTTTCCTGGATGGCGTCGTGTCGGTGGTGACCGCAGGGGCAACCCTGCATTTGGCCCGCGGGACCCACCACGGATTCCGCAATATCGGCAGCACCGATGGACGGACCCTGTGGTTCGCGACCCCCGGCACGGCAACCCAGGCTTTCCTGCGCGAGTTGTCCACTTTCCCTGAAGGCCCGCCCGACATCGCGCGGCTGAACGCCCTGCACGCTGCTTACGGGATCACGATGTAGGCGCATATCGGTCCGGTGATCCTTCAGGACCGGAAGCGCCGAGACATGAACAAGGACTGCGATCTGATGCACGAAGGCACGTCGTTCCGAAACGGGGAGGTTTGGTGATCGCAGGCCAGCAACCCATCGCCGCAGCCCCCCGCCCGGGGCCGTGGAAACGGCGGCAGGTCAGGGTGCTGGGGTGGCTGGCGGGGTTCTGGCTGGTCTCGGATCTGACCTATTACTTCGGCCTGCCGGCGCTGGGCATCGGGGCCGACTACAACAGTCATCCGATGCCCATTGCCACGTTCTACCTGTTCTGGTCCGGGTTGGCGGCCATCGTCTTCTGGCCGCTCTACAGCCGCTGGAACACCGACACGGCTTTCCCCACCCTGCGCAACCGGGTCGTTGCTGCCCTGATCTGGACCACCACCTTCACGGCGATCCTGGCCTTCCTGCACTGGGTGCTGCCCGCCCTGCCGCAGGCCACCTGGCCTGCCGAGCTTGGCAAGCCGCCCGATCTTCTGATGGCCACATCCGCCTATTTCTTCCCGAAGACGATGGAGATCATCTTCCAGCAGCTTCTGGTGCTGGCAATGATCGTCAGTCTTTCCATCGACGGGCTTCCCCTGCGCACCATCTCGCTTTTCGTAGCGCTGCTCTTCGGGGGCATGCATGTCCTGCTGGCGTTCTCGGACATTCCGCCGCGCGCGGTGATCATGTTCATCGCGGCTTCTTCTGCCTTTGGCCTGGTCCTGCCCAAGCTGATCCTGCAGACCCGCTTTGGCCTTGCCGCGGCCTTTGTGTTGCACTGGACGTTTTACGCCGCTGTCCTGACCCAGGCTCGCATCTTTGGCCCGCATGTCGCCAGCACGGTGGTCGGCTGATGTCGTCCACGCCCGCCCTTCGTGCCCTTGCCGCCCTTGGGATCGAGGTTACGCTCCATCCCTACGCCTACGACCCCAACGCCGAGGCCACCGGCCTGCAGGCCGCCGAAGCCTTGGGGATTGACCCGGCCGTGATGCTGAAAACCCTGATGGTCGAGGTCGATGGCAAGCCCGCCTGTTGTGTCATCCCTGCGGACCGGCAGCTGTCGATGAAGAAGGTCGCCAGCGCCTTCGGGGCCAAGTCCGCCGCGATGATGCCCGCCCCAAAGGCCGAGAAGCTGACCGGTTACCACGTCGGCGGCATCTCGCCCTTTGGCCTGAAGCGCGCCGTCCCCACCGCCATCGAGGCCACCGCCTGCGCCGCCCCCCGCGTCTGGATCAACGCGGGCCAGCGCGGGTTGCTGCTGTCGCTGCCGCCCGACGCTGCACTCCGGGCGCTGGCGGCAAAGCCGGTCGCGCTGATCGCCTGACTTGCCCTGAGCGCCCGGAACGCTATCCTTTCCTCATGCCGAAGGGGACAGGACCATGCGCAGCCTCCGCGCCACCCTTGCGATCCCGCTCCTCGCCCTGACCGCAACGCTGGCGCAGGCGGACAGTCCGCTGATCTCGCTGGTCTTTGGCCCGGACGCGCTGAACGCGGCACCCGAGGACATCCGCTCTGTCCGCAGGGTGGACGAAGGCGAACGCGGCTCGGCCCTGGTGATCCGGCTGTCGGCGGGTTTTGATCGGCAGATGTCCGACCTCACCCGCGCCCATGTCGGCGAAACCGGCAAGCTCTTCATCTGCAACGAACTGGCGGTCGAGCCCTACCTGAACGCGCCCATCGGCGAGGCGATGTTTGTCATCTCGGATACCGACATTCCCCGCCTTGACCGGCTGCAGGCCCTCTTGACCGGCCCGCGCTGCGCCAACTTGCCCGACAGCTAGCGGCCCTTCGCCCAGCGCAGATACGGCCGCTCCAGCCACAGCGTTGCTGCGACCGACACCGCGATCGACAGCGCCCCCAGCGCCAGCATCGTGGCAACCGAGCCATAGGGCGCGATCCCGGCCATCCGCATCAGTGTGCCCGCGATGGAAAAGACCAGAAGGTGCAAGAGGTACAGAAGGTAAGAGGATTCGCCCCATAGCATCACCCAGCCCGGCATCCGCCAGCCGCCCGCCGCCAGCCCGTAGACCACCGCCGCCGCGGGCAGGCCCGCCACCCAGGCCCGGCCCAGATCCAGGCTGACATGGCCCGAGACGACCACGGCCAGTGCCACCGACCCGATCACCAGCGCTGGTACGGTGCCTGCCCGCCACCCGGACGCCACCGCCAGCGAGATCAGGCCGCCGAACAGAAATTCGATCACTCCGGAATACAGCACCACGCCCAGCACCGGCGGCAGCCCGAGGTTGACGAAGGTCAGCCCCAGCGTCACCGCCGACCAGAGCGCCAGTGCCGCAATCGCAGCGCGCGCGCCATGACGGAAATAGGTCGCGGCAAACATCAGATAGAACATCGCTTCGACGGACAGCGTCCAGGCCACGGCCATCACATGATCGGGCAATGGCAACAGCAGGACGGACAACACGATCCGCCACAGGCCTGGCCATTCCGACCAGTCGCCTCGCATCACCGCCAGACCGACCAGCGCCACCAGCGTCAGCGCCAGCACCGCCCAGTACGGCGGCACGATCCGCCAGAACCGCTGCCGCAGGAACCAGCCGGGCCCCAGATTCTCTCGCCCCCGCATCGCGTGAAAGATCACAAAGCCGCTGAGCACGAAGAAGATGTCGACGCCGATCTCGCCGCCTTTGAACCAGGCCAGGACGCCGGGGTCCTGCCCCTCCAACACCGCTGCTGCCTGCAGGTGGAACAGGACGACCAGCGTCGCGGCGACCCCGCGCAACATCTGCAACCCACCGATCATCTGTTCATCCCTGCCTGTCCGCGCGCGGTTTTGCCCGCGCCACCCCCCAAGTCAACCAACCGATTGCGCTTTCCTTGCGGCTCACGCTCGGCGACAAAGGGGCAACCGCCCGGAGGCCCCATGCCCGCTGACACCCGCACCCCGCGCCTTGCCGTCCTGATCGACGCCGACAACATCCCCGCCCGCCATATCGAAGCGGTGCTGGACGAAATCGCTGGGCTGGGTGAGCCCTCGGTCCGCCGGGTCTATGGCGACTGGTCGTCGCAGGCGCTGACGCAATGGAAGGAAAAGGCCCGCAGCCTGGGCCTGGTGATGCATCAGCAGTCGGCGAACACCAAGGGCAAGAACGCCTCCGACATCGGCCTTGTGATCGACGCGATGGACATCCTGCACGCAGGCAAGGTCGACGGCTTTGTTCTCGTCTCGTCGGACAGCGATTTCACCCGCCTCGCCAGCCGCATCCGTGAGGACGGGCTGCAGGTGATCGGCGTGGGTGAGAAGAAGACCCCGGAGTCGCTCCGCAACGTCTGCAATCGGTTCCTGTTCCTGGAAAACCTCACCGCAGTCCCCGAAGCCGTCACCGATACCCCGGCGCCTGCGAAACCGGTGAAAGAGGCGGCAAAACCGGACAAGGACCCGCCGTCCAGGGCGATCCCGCTGATCCTGGCCGCAATGAAGAAGATCGGCATAGAAGAGGACAGCTATCCCCTGGGACAACTGGGCCAGGTCCTGACCCAGCTTTATCCGGACTTCGACAGCCGCAGCTACGGCAGCGCGCGGCTCTCGGACCTTCTGAAACGCACCGGACGGTTCGACGTTCAGAAGGGCGACGGCAACCAGCTGATGGTGCGCGACAAGGCGTGACCGGCGGTCGACTTCAGAAGATCGTCGCCAGCCAGTCCGCGAACTGTTCGACGGCAGCCCGCCGGGGTCCTCTGGGCAGGACCGCAGCATAGGTTACCGACGGCAGTCCTGCGATCGGCAGCTTGACCAGCCGCCCGGCCTCCAGATCGGCCCGGCAGATGATCTCGGTCGCCAGCATCGCTCCAAGCCCCTGCCGCGCGGCGGACATTTCCAGGTGCGGACTGCCAAGCTGGACCTTTCGCAGCCGGTCGGCCGCAATCCCGGTTCCCAGCAATTGCGCATGTTCCCAGGGGCTGTCGGCGCCCTTGACCCATGGCACCGAGGTCGGATCGACCGAGGCCGCCGCATACAGGCTGGGCGCACAGACCGCCAGCAACGGGTTGCGGGCAAGGGGCCGGATCTCGAGATCCGGCGGCTCGACCCAGCCGTCGCTCATTGCCCGGATCGCCAGATCGTAGCCATCCTTCACGAAATCGGCGAGCGTGGGGCTGGGAGACATTGCGACCTCGATGCCCGGATGCTTGGCCCAGAACTCGGGCAGGTGGGGCATGACGTGGGTCTCGGCGATGAAGGTTGTCGTGGCCACGCGCAAGACCCGCCGCGCCTCGGCCTGCCGCAAGGCGGCGATCCCCCCGGCAATCGTGCCGAACCCGTCGTTCAACGCCCGCGCCAGCTGTTCGCCCGCCTCGGTCAGACTGACCGTCCGGCCCTCGCGCCGGACGAGCGTCACACCAAGTTCGGCCTCCAGCGCCCGCACCGCCTGCGTCACCGCCGCATGGGTCACATTCAACGCCCGACCCGCGCCGGTGAAACCGCCATGCCGGGCAGTGGCATCAAAGGCCCGCAGCATCGACAAGGATGGAAGATCACGCCAGCGCGACATGTAAGCTCATCTTACGTCCCAAGGATTTTCCTGATTCGGAATCTCCCATGTTTCGTGGCAAGTTGAAAGCATACTGAACATCTGGGACGTAAGCCATGTACGGCGTCAACCTCGACCTCCTCCGCGCCGCAGCCACCCGCCATGACGAGGCGTATTCCCATCACCGTGCCGCGCATCTGGAGGCTTTGACCAAACAGCGCCAGCTCGCGCGCGCTAAATGGATGCACCGCATTGGTGCGCGTCTGGCGCGTCTGGTCCCATTCCGCCCCAAATTGCAACGGGCCACGACTCCCGCCATTTTCTGTCCGGAAGTATCCCAGGGGGGTCCGGGGGTGTGAAGCCCCCGGGGCTGGACATAGGGGCCGCCTCACTCCACCTCGACCGTGACCCAGGTCTCGAAACAGACACCATTCGCCAGCGCCATCACCCCTATGGTCGCCCGGCCCCCAAGCCCGCGCTCGCGCCCGAAGACCTCGACGAACAGGTCCGACAGACCGGAGGAGACCTTGTGCACCTCCTCGAACTCCGGCGTGCAGACGACGAAGTTCAGGCTGCGGACGATGCCCTTCACCCGGTCCAGCGACCCCACTGCCTGCCGGATCCCGCCCAGCACGTTCAGCCCCGTCCGCCGCGCCGCCTGATAGCCTTCTTCCACCGTCACGTCCTTGCCCAGACGCCCCTTGTGGGTGACCGCTGACCCCACCTGCGCGACATGGCCGGACAGGAACAACAGGTTGCCGACCCGGTGGTAGGGCTTCATCGTGCCGTAGTCGGCGCCGTAATAGCCGTCGCGGTCGAAGTCGGGGAGGTCGAGGCCCATCTGGATGGCAAGGCTTTCGGCTGAGGTCATGGCGGTCTCCTTCCCCGCCAACCTGCCGCGCGCGCTGATTCGCCGCCATGGTTAATCGGACCCGATGCATACGCGCGTATGCATGGGTTATAGACGCGATGTAGACGGAAGGAAGACGTTGATATTGACGCGGCTTTGTCCAATTAATCCAGCGTCCGCAATCAGTTAGCTTATCCCGTGCACCGCTGAACCGCCCCTCTCTCGAAATCCGCATTCATTTGTCGCGCCCCAATCCCTACCTTGGCCGCAAAGGAGCTTCCCATGACCCCCATCTCCCTCGGCCTTGACACCTTCGGCGACGTGACCGTCGGCCCGGACGGCCAGCCGCAATCCATGGACCGCGTGCTGCGCGAAGTGTTGGACCAGGCCACGCTCGCCGACGAAATTGGCATTGATTTCATCGGCCTGGGCGAACACCACCGCGCCGATTTCGCGATTTCCGCGCCGGAAATCGTGCTGGCCGCCATCGCCGGGCGCACCCACCGCATCAAGCTTGGCACGGCGGTCACGGTCCTGTCCACCGACGACCCGGTCCGCGTCTTCCAGAGGTTTTCCACTCTCAACGCGCTGTCGAACGGCCGGGCCGAGCCGATCCTTGGCCGCGGGTCCTTCACCGAAAGCTATCCTCTGTTCGGGCATGACCTGCAGGCCTACGACCAACTGTTCGAGGAACGCCTTGAAATCTTTGCCAAACTCCTGCGCGAACCCCGCATCACATGGGTAGGCCAGACCCGCAGCCCGTTGAACAATCAGCTGGTTTTCCCGCAGCTGGGTCAGCCGATGACCACCTGGGTCGGTGTCGGCGGCAGCCCGGAAAGCGTAGTGCGCGTGGTCCGGCAGGACCTGCAGCTGATGCTGGCGATCATCGGCGGCGATGCCGCGCGGTTCGCGCCTTACGTCGATCTTTACCAGCGCGCCTGCGCGCAACTTGGCAAACCCGTGCGGCCCATCGGTGTCCACTCCCCCGGCTTTGTCGCGGAGACCGATGAAATCGCACAGGAAAAGCTTTGGCCGCACTATGCCGACATGTTCGGCCGCATCGGGCGCGAACGGGGTTGGCCGCCGGTGACCAAGGACCGCTACCTTAACGAAGTCCACCACGGTGCGCTGTATGTTGGCAGCCCCGAGACGGTGGCGCGCAAGATCGCAAAGACCGTGACGACGCTGGGCATCCATCGGTTCGACATGAAGTATTCGACCGGCCCGGTGCCGCATGGCGACCTGATGGAGTGCATTCGCCTGTATGGCGAGAAGGTCATTCCGATGGTGCAGGACATGCTGGCCGACAAGGCCGCCTGAAAGGAGCGTGGGCGGGATCGCCCACCCTACTCTAGTGCGAACCCCAGATGTTGTTGCCCGCGACTGGCCGCAAGCAACATCTGGCGGTGCCTCTCGCGGAATCGGGTGCGGTCGGCGGGGGAATACTCATCCTTGCAGGCCGGGCAGCATGCGCCGTCCTCATAGGCTGGATCGGCCTGATCCTGTGGAGTCACCGGCCTCCGGCAGGCCCCGCAGGACGTCAGCCCCCCCGGCACCAGCCCATGCCCAACCGAAACGCGGTCGTCGAAGACAAAGCACTGCCCTTGCCAGAGGCTTGTCTTTTCGGGCACGTCTTCCAGGTATTTCAGGATGCCACCCTTCAGGTGGAAGACCTGATTAACCCCTTGACCCAAAAGGTAATTCGTCGACTTCTCGCAGCGGATACCCCCGGTGCAGAACATCGCGATCTTCTTGCCCCCGAACCTGTCCCGGTTGGCCTGCCACCACTCCGGAAACTCGCCAAAGGCGCGCGTCCCCGGGTCCACCGCGCCCTGGAAGGTGCCGATGGCGACCTCGTAATCATTGCGGGTGTCGATCACCACGGTATCGGGGTCCGAGATCAGCGCATTCCACTCGGCGGGCGCGACATAGTTCCCGACCCGGGCGAGGGGGTCCACATCCGGCTGCCCCATCGTCACGATTTCGCGCTTCAGCCTCACCTTCATCCGCCCGAAAGGCATTGAATCGGCAAAGCTTTCCTTCCACTCTAACCCTGCGCAGCCCGGCAAGGCCCGGATCGCCGACAGCACCGCATCAATCCCCTCGCGCGGCCCGGCGATGGTCCCGTTGATCCCTTCGGGCGCCAGCAGCAGCGAGCCCATGACACCCTGCGCGACGCACAGCTCCATCAACCCCGGCTTCAGGGCGGCCGGGTCGGGGAAACGGGTGAAATGGTACAGCGCAGCGATGGTCAGCATGCCCCCCTTTGCGCCGAAGCCGTAGAAATTTCAAGCGCTTCGCTTGACGCACCCCGCCCCCGCACTTACGCAAGGGAGAACATCCCCGGGAGGCCGCCATGAAGCCCGCAAACGAAGCGCTGATCGTGATCGACGTGCAGAACGACTTCTGCCCCGGCGGTGCGCTGGCCGTGGCGGGGGGCGACGAAATCATCAGTCGGATCAACGGGTTGATGGGTGACTTCGCCACGGTCGTCCTGACGCAGGACTGGCATCCCGCGAACCATGCCTCTTTTGCCGCGAACCACCTTGGTGCGGCACCTTTCAGCCTGACGACGATGCCTTACGGCCCTCAGGTGTTGTGGCCGACGCATTGCGTGCAGGGCACCAACGGCGCAGAGTTCCACAGCGCCCTGCGCACCGATCCGGCGCAACTGATTGTCCGCAAAGGCTTTCGCCCGGAAATCGACAGCTATTCGGCCTTCTTCGAAAACGACCACGGCACCCCTACCGGCCTGGAGGGCTACCTGCGCAGCCGGGGCGTGACGGCGGTGACGCTGGTCGGCCTCGCCACCGACTACTGCGTCGCCTATTCGGCGCTGGACGCGGCACGGCTGGGGTTCAGGGCCACGGTCCTGGAAGGGGCTGCGCGGGCCATCGACCTGAACGGCAGCCTTGCCGAGGCGCGGGACAAGATGCGCGCGGCTGGCGTCGCGCTGGAGGAATAGATGGTGGATATCGCGACCCGGGTCTGGAACCACAAGTGGAAGATCGACCCGATCGTGCGGTCGCTGATCGACACGGATTTCTACAAGCTGTTGATGTGCCAGTCGATTTTCCGCAACAAGCCGGATACCACGGTGGTGTTCAGCCTGATCAACCGGTCGACCAAAGTGCGCCTGGCCGACCTGATCGACGAGGGGGAGCTTCGTGAGCAGCTGGATCATGTGCGGTCCCTCAGCCTCACGCGGGGGGAAAGCACGTGGCTGCGCGGGAACACCTTCTACGGCAAGCGGCAGATGTTCCGGTCGGACTTCATGGAGTGGTTCGAGGGCCTGCGCCTGCCCGCCTACCATCTGGAAAAGCGTGACGGCCAGTTCGAGCTGACGTTTGAGGGCCGTTGGCCCGACGTCATGCTGTGGGAGATCCCGGCGCTGGCGGTGCTCATGGAGTTGCGCTCGCGCGCGGTCCTGAACGACATGGGCAAGTTCGAGCTGCAGGTCCTGTATGCCCGCGCGATGACCCGGCTATGGGAAAAGATCGAACGGCTGAAGCAGATCGACGGCCTGCGGATCGCCGATTTCGGCACGCGGCGGCGGCATGGGTTCCTGTGGCAGGACTGGTGTGTCCAGGCGATGCAGGAGGGGCTGGGATCGAAGTTCACCGGCACCTCGAACTGCCGGATCGCCATGCGCCGCGACATCGAGGCCATCGGCACCAACGCGCATGAATTGCCGATGGTTTACAGTGCCCTGGCCGATACGGACGACGAGCTGCGCCAGGCCCCCTACCGCGTGCTGGCGGACTGGCACGAAGAGCATGACGGCAACCTGCGGATCATGCTGCCCGACACCTACGGCACCGAGGGTTTCCTCAAGAACGCGCCCGACTGGCTGGCGGGCTGGACCGGCATCCGCATTGACTCGGGCGATCCGGCCAAGGGGGCCGAGACGGCGATCCGCTGGTGGAAGGAACGCGGCGAGGACCCGACGAAGAAGCTGGTGATCTTCTCGGACGGGCTGGATGTCGAGAAGATCGAAGAGCTGTACGCGCAGTTCAACGGCCGCGTGAAGGTGTCCTTCGGCTGGGGCACGATGCTGACCAACGATTTCCGCGGCCTGGTGGCCGACGACGGGCTGGCGCCGTTCAGCCTGGTCTGCAAGGCGCTGTCGGCGAACGGGCGGCCGACGGTCAAGCTGTCGGACAACCCCGCCAAGGCGATGGGCCCGGCAGACCAGATCCAGCGCTACAAGCGGGTGTTCGGCGTCGGCGTCCAGGAGGCGCAGGAGGTTCTGGTCTGAGCCGTCAGAACAGGGTGTTCAGCATCAGGAACAACAGTGCCGAAAGCGCAGAGGTAAGTGGCACGGTGATCACCCATGCTGCAGCGATCGACACGGCATGGGCGCGGCGTACCAGTTTTCTGCGACGACGCTCATCTGGAAGAAGCGGCGTACCCTTCTGCAGGTTCAGCGCGCGCGCCCGCCGCTCGGCGTGCCATTCGCGGTAGAAGCCGACGCCGAAGATACCCCCGACCGCGATATGGGTCGAGGACACCGGCAGCCCCAGCCATGAGGCGATGATGACGGCGATCGCGGCAGAGAGGGCGACGCAATAGGCCCGGAGCGGGTTCAGCTTGGTGATTTCCTGCCCGACCATGCGGATCAGCTTTGGCCCGAACAGCAGCAGCCCGAACGAAATGCCGAAGGCGCCGATCATCATCACCCAAAGCGGGATATCGACCTTGGCGGCGGTGCCGTGGTCCTGAACGGCATGAACGATGGCTGCCAGCGGGCCGACGGCGTTCGCCACGTCGTTCGCGCCGTGGGCAAATGACAGAAGCGCTGCCGACATGATAAGGGGGACCGCGAACAGTTTCTTGAGCGACTTCTTCCGGTTCTCCAGCCCCTCGGACTGGCGGACAATGATCGGCCGCATCACAAGCGTAACGACAACGGCGGTCGCAAGGCCGATCAGCACGGCATTGCCCAGAGAAATGTCGATCAGCTTTTTCAGGCCCTTCAGGGCAAGATAGGTCGCGAAGGTGCCGGCCATCACGCCGATCAATGCGGGGACGTAGCGCCGTGCCGCGCCGATCTTGTCGGGCACGTCATTGATCTTCGCCTTGATGAAGGCAAGGAACAGCGCCGCAACCACCCCGCCCATGACCGGTGAGATCACCCAGCTCATGGCGATCTGCCCCATCTTTCCCCAGTCAACCGCCCCGAAACCTGCGGCCATGATCCCTGCGCCCATCACCCCGCCGACGATGGAATGCGTGGTCGAGACCGGAGCCCCCATCCAGGTGGCAAGGTTCAGCCACAGGGCCGAGGCGATCAGCGCCGACATCATCGCCCAGACGAAGGTATCGGGATCTGCCACTGCCTCGGGGGCGACGATGCCCCCGGAGATCGTGTTGACAACGTCTCCTCCCGCGATCAGCGCGCCGGCTGTCTCGAAGATGATCGCGATGAGCAGCGCACCGCCCATCGTCAGGACTTTGGCGCCGACCGCCGGTCCCATGTTGTTGGCGACGTCGTTCGCCCCGATGTTCAAGGCCATGTAGGCCCCGAACGCGGCTGCCGCGACGATGATCAGGGTGCCGGACTGGCCGCCCATAAGGACGAAGGCGGACAAGGCGCAGAGCAGCACGAAGACGAAGGCGATGCCAGTTGCCACGACCGGCTTGCCGATGGCGGCCGTCGCGGTTTCCAGTTGGCTGAACCGCGCGAGGTCCTTGTCCAGAGTCTTCCATTGATTGAGCGGGGGGTCCGTCTCGTCTGTCATGGAATCGTCACCCCACCGTTACATTTGGCGTGGTGAATATCCGTTCGGTTACCCGGTCACAAGGTTTTCAGTACGCGAGAAGCGCAGAAGGTGGCGCGGGCCAGATGGCTTCGGTGGACCGGATCATCGGCCGCCAATCGTGGCATCGTCCAGCCGACCGAAGCAAGGCTGCGCGCCAGAATGAAGGCTTCGACCACTTCCGTGTTGCTGGTGCCGTAGCCCGCCATGAGGGCATCACGCAGTTGAGGGTGATCAGGGTGCTGGACCGTCTGCAACAGCGCGGTGCCAAGGTCATAGAGTCGGAAGCCGAAGCCCGAGTCATCGAAGTCGATCAGCGAAACCGAATGACCGTTCACCAACACGTTCTCGCGCAGCACATCGGCGTGGATCAGGCCGATCTCGCCCGAAAGACGCTCACGCAGCGCATCGCGGGCCCTTAGCATGACGGCGCGCTGGTCCGGGCTGGCCGTGCGATGCTCCCAGAACCGGCCCCATAGCGGATCATCCCCGACCAACCCGTCCCGGTCCCAGCGTGGGCGGGTAAATTTAGCGGGCAGGGTAAGGGCGTCGGTTGCCTTGTGGACCCGCGCCAACAGCGCACCAAGCGCGTGATAGAGGTCCAGCACCAGTGCCAGCGGGCGGGGATTGGGTTTGGCCGCCTCTCCCAGTGCGTCGCCCTCCATCCAGGCGATGACGGAGGCATGGCGGCCATCGGACAGGGGCACGAGAAGCGCGCCGTCGCGGGCGGGCAGGGCGGCTGGGACCGGCAGGCCCGCGCGGGCAAGTTCGGCACACCACCAGAGCTCGGACCGGATCGCGGCGGGGGATTGGTAGCCCGCGCGGTGCAGGCGCAGGGCGGCACGTCCCTGCGGGGTGGCGATCTCGAAAACGTGGTTTTCGCGGTCGCGCAGCAGCCGGACGATGCGGCCGTTCCAATGCTGAGCGGCCTCTTCGGCGGGGGTCACTCTTCGTCCCCCACCTTGCCGCGCAGGGCCTTCACTTCGCCGCGCTGGGTCTTGGCGGCGACGCGGCGGCGCTGGCTGCCAAGGGTGGGCTTCGTCGCGATCCGCCGCTTTGGTGTCACCAGCGCAGCGCGGATCAGTTCGACCAGCCGTTCACGCGCGATCTCGCGGTTCTGGGCCTGGCTGCGGGTATCCTCGACCTGCAGGACGATGGCCCCCTCGGTCGTCCAGCGCCGTCCGGCCAGCTTCTTCAGCCGCGCTTTCACGCCGGGGGTCAGATGTGGCGAACGATCCGCCTCGAACCGCAGTTCGACGGCGGTCGAGACCTTGTTGACGTTCTGCCCGCCGGGACCCGACGCCCGCATGAAGCTTTCGGACAGTTCCCATTCGGCGATGGCAAGGGTTTCGGTGATGTGCAGCATGGCGCAAAACTAGTCGGAGGACGGCGAAAGCGGAAGGGCTGCCGATGGGACCGTCACCGGCCTTTTGACTTCAGCCAGTTCAGGATGATCTCGCGGTGCCTTCCGCCCGAGTAGCTGGGGAAATGCCCGCCATGGACGACCCGGACCGGCAAGCGCAAAAGCCGCTCCATCGACACGATGTACTGCCAGCGTTCAAGGTCCGGCGCCAGACGCGCGGCGATCTGGATCCTGTGACCATTGGCCAGGTAGTCTTTCACTCCTTGAACCAACTGTTCATCGAATTCGTGAAGGATGATGCCATGGCCATCCCGGACCTGCTTCGGGTCAGCGAGGCGCAAACCAGAAGTCTCGCCATGCTGATGCGGCCCTTGGGTTGAGGTGCATTTCTTGATGCGCGATGGCGCTTCCGCTTTGCGGAAATAGAGAAAGGGTTGCCCTGCTCAGGCAACCCTTTCCGAGATCCAAGGAGATGGGCCAGTTAGGGCATCCAAATCCAATCGGTGGTCTATTTTCCAGGGGCTGCCCTTAGAAAATACTCCTCCCGACTGTCCCGACACCTCTCTCCAATATCACTCTAGACACTGGATCACCTCCTTTCAAAATGGTTGCCGATAAGGTCAGCCTGCCACAGATTTTGTGTTTGTCAAAACAAATCACGCTACCTTTGCGCTCAGCTTTGCAACTGCCAATCGAAACGGCAACAATGCCACCAGAGCAAGCAGAAGCTTTACCAACCAGTCACCAACGGCCAGCGATACCCAGAACGGAGCCTCGGGACCCATGCCCAGCAGTGGGGCTGTGGCGGTCGCCCAGGACACGTCATTTGCCGGTTCCAGGAAGACCAGCATTGCCGAGAAGGCGGTGGTAAAGAAGATCGCGGTGTCGAGCGTCGAGGACGCCAGGGTCGACACCAGCGGGGCCTTCCACCAACTGCCCTGCCGCAGCCGGTTGAAGATAGCGATGTCCAGCAGCTGAGCACAGAGAAACGCGAGGCCTGACCCCAGCGCGATGCGGAAGGTGACGAGGGGGCCGAACTCGCCGATGATCTGCGTGCCGATGAAAGAACAGACGATCCCGACAGCAAAGCCAACCAGCACGACGCGGCGGGCGGCGGCGGGACCAGCCAGCCGGTTGGTCAGATCGGTGACAAGGAAGGCGAACGGATAAGTCAAGGCCCCCCAGGTCAGGAAGCCGCCAAGCGGGTATTGGACAAGGATGTTCGAGGCGACGACAATCGCCGTCATGGCGAGAACGCCAGGGATCAGGATGCGCATGGTCATATCCGTTTTGACAAGGTCGCGGAGACTTGGCCCCGGCGAACGGGGCGACCGCGACCTATACCCGACGGGCGCTAACGTCAACCTCAATCCGAGGCCAGCACACCTTTGCACTGCTTCGGCAGGTCGGCCATCGTGAACTCACGTGGGCCCTTCTTCCGGGGCGCGTCCTCGTCCTTTGGCTTCTTGCCGTCGGATTTTGGCGGGTTCAGATAGTCAGTCACCCACCACGTCAACGTCTCGTCACAGCCGTCGCCGCCTTTGGACAAATCGTCCACCGTGGGGGTCTGCGTCTCGCACAGCCGGGCACCCTTCGGGCATTTAAGGCGGACGTGGAAATGGGTGTCATGACCCGCGACCGGGCGGATCTTCTGCAGCCACTTCTTGTCGGCGCGCTTGGCGGTCTTGCACATCTCGATCTTGACGGCGGCGGCAACGAAGATGCGGTCGACACGGGGGTCAAGAGCTGCCTGCTTAAGAAGCTCGCGGTGGGTGCGGGTCCAGTTTTCCGTCACCGAGCGCTGGTCGGCCGACCGGACGGGGATCGAGCTGATCTCCTCACGCTCGGCCTCGGACAGGTCCAGGCGGCGCGGGGGGAGCATCCAGATGTCGGCGTCGAGCCCGATCTGGTGGCTGGCATGGCCCGAGGTCATCGGCCCGCCCCGTGGCTGGCTGATGTCACCGATATAAAGACCGCGCCCGAAACCGATGTCCCGCGCGGTGCCCGACAGGTCCATCAGGAACTGCACCATCTGCGGCTGGCCGAAGTTGCGGTTGCGCGACAGCCGCATCGCTTGCCAGGTCGGTCCGGTTTCCGGCAGCTCGACCATGCCGGCCGCGCAGCCCTTGGCATATGATCCGATCGGCATCGAATCCTGGTTCGACGGGTTGTCCATGCCGCCGAACAGCTTGTTGGCCAGCGTTTCGGCCTGCGCCGGGGCGGCAAGAAGCAGGGACAGGATCAGGACGCGGGCAAATGTCATGCGGGCAACTCACCTTTGGGCCTGACCCAGATTAGCAGAACGAGCCCGATGAGGAACAACACAACCAGGGGAGCGATACCGATCCGCTGCGATCCGCTGATGGTGGTGGCAAGCGCGATCAGGGCGGGCGACATGAAGCTTGCAACCTTGCCGGACAGCGCGAAGAGGCCGAACGCCTCGGTCGCGCGGTCGGGGGTGGTGTGGCGCGCCATCATCGTGCGGCTAGCGGCCTGCAACGATCCGCCGGCAGCCCCGATCAGCGCACCGCAGGCAAAGAATATCTGGTCCGGTACGCCCGAAGCGGGGTCCAGCGGGATGCCCCAGACGCTTTCCCGGGTCATGCCGACAATGACAAGGCAGACGAAGATCAGGACCACGATAGACACCATGATCACCGGTTTGGGTCCAAAGGCCCGGTCCGCGCGCCCGCCGATGAAGGCCGCGACCATGGCAGTCACCGCGCCGACGATCCCGAAAATGCCGATCTGGATGATCGACCAGCCCAGCACGCCCGAGGCATAGACCCCGCCAAAGCCGTAAAGCGCGTTCAGCGCATCGCGGTAGAACAGCGACGAGGCAAGATAGGCCGAAAGGCTGCGGCGAAACCTAAGAGAGCGGATCAAGTCCTTCAGGCTGGCAAAGGCGCGGCCCAGATGCAGCGGGCGGCGGTCGGTGTGCGGCTCTTTCACCCACAGAAAGAACGGGATCATGAAGATGACGAACCAGATCGCGGTGAAGGGACCGACGAACCGGGTCCCCTCGCGCGCTTCGGTGTCGAGGCCGAAAAGCGGCGGGGTGCCCAAAAGCGTCAAGCCGCTGTCCGCCCCTTCGGCAAAGAACAAGAGCATGATGACCAGGGCCAATAGGCCGCCAAGGTAGCCGAAGGCGAACCCTGACCCCGAGATCGCCCCCAGATCGTCGGCCTGGGTCAGCGAGGGCATCAGCGCGTTGGTGAAGATCGTCGCGAACTCCATCCCGATGAAGCCGATCCCGAACAGGCAGACCGCCCAGAACATCATCGCCTCGCCGCCGCCGGGTGCCACCCACCAGAGGCCCGCCGATCCCACGACGTAGAAGATGGAGAAGGTCCAGACCCAGATCAGCCGCCGCCCGGTGCCGTCGGCGATGGCGCCAAGGATCGGGGCAAGGACGGCGATGGAGAGCGAGGCGATGGCAAGCCCCCAGCCCCAATAGGCCTGGGCAGCGGCCTTGGCAGCCTCTTCGTCAAGGCCCGCGCCCATGTAGTGACCACGGGCGACCTCGGCGAAATAGGGGCCGAAGATGAAGGTCAGGAGAAGCGTGTTGTAGGGCTGGCTGGCCCAATCAAAGAAGTACCAGCCCCAGATCCTCCGCCGCGCGCTTGCCATGCCTGCCCCCTGCTTTTCGCGAAGTGAACCCGGAAACCGGCGGCGGCGCAAGGGACGGCTCGGCGCGGCGCAGGTGCCCGCTTGCAAGGCCGCGCGACGTTACCGGGTCGGAGGCCAGGGCCGGATGGCGTCGGCGGCGATCCAGGCCTTGACCCAGTCCGGCAGGTCGGGACTGCCGCCCGTGTGGCCGGCCGACTGCGCCAGCTGGACCGGCGGCACGATCCCGGCTTTTGACACGATGGCCGACCGGATCAGGACATGCGAGGTGCACTCGCCGTCCTTCCACATCGACTGCTCGGTATACAGAAACCGCGCATCCCAGCCGAGGCAGCGGCTGTAGGTCTCCAGCCGCGAGAACATCGTCACCCGGCGCCGGTAGCGGACCGAAGAACCGGCGACCGTCAGCCCCCAGCCCTTGGCCTTCAGGACCTTGTGGATGCCAGTGCGCAGACCCAGCGGCAGGCGGCCCAGGTCGAAAAGGGTCAACGTGCGGCCGTTGTTCAGCTCGACCCAGGGGTCCAGGTCCCAGGGCCAGCAGCGGTGATGGCTGACATGGGTGTCGAACAGCCCAAGCTCCGGCATCTGCCGGGCACGGGCCAGTTCCTTGAACATGCGCAGGAAGGGATACATCGGCACTCTCCGGTTCGGCGGCATGGGTGGACCGGAGGGCCCGTGACGTCAAGCGGAACGCTGCGGAAACCATTGCCCTTCCGCGCCCCTGCCGCTACCTGTGGCACAGTCCGGATGGGAGTTCACGATGACGTCGATTTACGAAATTCTGATGCTGATCCTGGGGATCGCCAAGTTCTTCGTCTTCGCGCATTTCATCATGAGCTGGCTGATCAACTTCCAGGTCCTGAACATCCGCCAGCCCGTCGTCCAGCAGATTTGGTACGGGCTGAACCGCCTGCTGGAACCGCTGTACGGACCCATCCGCCGCATCCTGCCGTCGATGGGGGGCCTTGATCTGTCGCCGCTGGTGGTGCTGATCGCGATCTACGCGCTTGAGATCATCTTGTCGAACAACGCCGCCCTCTTCCTCTGACCCTGGCGGTTGGCCCGGTGGATCACGCGGCAGAGCTTCTGCATTCCGTCTTTGGCTTCCCCGAGTTCCGGCCCGGCCAGGCCGAGATCGTGCAATCGGTCCTGGAGGGCCGGAACACGCTTGCGATCATGCCGACAGGGGGCGGGAAGTCGCTGTGCTTCCAGTTGCCTGCCCTGTGCCGGGACGGGGTGACGGTCGTCATCTCTCCGCTGATTGCGCTGATGCGCGACCAGGTGCGGGCGTTGAAGGCCGCGGGGGTCGAGGCCGGGGCGCTGACCTCGGGCAACACGGATGAAGAGACGGAAGAGGTGTTCCAGGCCATCGACGAGGGGCGGCTGAAGCTTCTCTACATGGCGCCCGAGCGGCTCGCTTCGGCTTCGGCGCTGGGACTGCTGCGGCGGGCAAAGTGCAGCCTGATCGCGGTGGACGAGGCGCATTGTGTTTCGCAGTGGGGCCACGATTTCCGCCCCGACTACCTTCGCATCGGCGAGTTGCGCCGGTCTCTGCGTGTGCCTTTGGCAGCCTTTACCGCAACGGCGGATGAGGAAACGCGGGCCGAGATCGTCACCCGGCTGTTCGACGGCGAAGCGCCCGTCACCTTCCTGCGCGGCTTCGACCGGCCGAATATCCACTTGGCGTTCGCGGTCAAGGACAAGCCACGCGAGCAGATCCTGCGCTTTGCCGGTGCGCGGCGGGGCCAGTCCGGCATCGTCTACTGCGCGACGCGGGCCAAGACCGAGACGCTGGCCCAGGCGCTGCGCGAGGCCCGGCACGAGGCGGTCGCCTACCACGGTGGGATGGAGGCCGAGGAGCGCCGCCAAGTCGAGACCCGCTTTCAGCGCGACGACGGGCTGATCGTAGTGGCGACGATTGCCTTCGGGATGGGAATCGACAAGCCGGACATCCGCTGGGTCGCCCACGCCGACCTGCCGAAGTCGATCGAGGGCTACTATCAGGAAATCGGCCGCGCGGGCCGCGATGGCTCACCGGCCGAGACGATGACCCTTTACGGCCCCGACGACATCCGCTTGCGCCGGACCCAGATCGACGAGGGCGCGGCACCGGGGGACCGGAAGGCTGCGGATCATGCGCGGCTGAATGCGCTGCTGGGCTTGGCCGAGGCCTTGGGCTGTCGGCGGCAAGTCTTGCTGGGCTACTTCGGCGAGACGGCGGAGCCTTGCGGCAACTGCGACCTCTGTGACCGCCCCGCGCTTTTGTTCGACGCGACTGAATCGGTGAGGAAGGCCCTGTCGGCGATCCTGCGGACGGGGGAGTGGTTCGGGGCGGGGCATCTGATCGACATCCTGACCGGGACGGCGACCGAGAAGGTGCGTGAGAGGGGACACGATCAGCTGCCGACCTTCGCGGTGGGCCGCGACCTGTCGAAGCCCGCTTGGGGGGCGGTTTTCCGCCAGATGATGGGCCGCGACCTGGTCCGGCCCGACCCTGACCGGCACGGGGCGCTCCGGATGACGGATGCCGCGCGCCCCGTTTTGCGGGGCGAGGCTTCGGTTACGCTGCGCCGCGACACGGTGGTTGCGGCGGGGGAACGCGAGCCAGTCGTGCGGGCGCAGGTGGCGGACGAGGATCTGGGGTTGCTGGCGCTGCTGAAAGCCAAGCGGCGGGCGCTGGCGGAGGCCCAGAACGTGCCGGCCTATGTGGTCTTCCCCGACAAGACGCTGATCGAGATGGCTGAGCGGAAGCCCGCGAACCTGGACCAGATGGCGGGAATCACCGGGGTCGGCGCGAAGAAGCTGGAAAGCTACGGGGCGGCGTTCCTGGAGGTCATCAACGGGGCCTCGGAGGGGCTGCATCCGGCGCGGATGAAGCTGGTGGGGCGGCCGGAGGGGGCTTTGTTCGACCGGCTGGCGGAAGTTCAGCTGGAGCTTTCCAGGGGCGAGGACGGGACGGGGAAATATCTTTCCTGCACCCATTCCACCCTGCGGGCCATCGCGGAGCGTCGGCCTTCGACCCTGGGAGAACTGCAGGCGATCCAGGGGATGGGGGAGCTGAAAGTCGAGCGGTTCGGCGCGGCATTCCTGGCGGTGCTGCGGGAGGCGTGACGGTTTTGTCCACGCAGGACAGCGTTACGGAGTCATTATGTTTCAATAGGTTGGCTGTGGGCGTTCAGGTCTTGTTAACCTGATGGCGGTCCAAAATGGCCATAGACCGGGGGGCTTGCCCCCGGACCCCCAGAGTATTTGGAAAAGGGCAAATGCAAAGGGTGCCGGCCTGCGGGCCTACCGGCTTTGCGCTAGGCCTAGATCTGGCCCGCGGTGGCCACCTGCAGTGCTGGGTCAGGCAGCGTCCTCGGCGGGGGCGGTGACGGGCGGGCGGGCGGTGGCCGGGCAGTATTCGCCAAGCGCGCTTTCGATCGCGGTCTTCCGCAGGGGTTTCGTCAGGTAGCGGTCGATCCCGGCGGCGAGGATCGCGTCGGCGTCGCCGTCCATCGCATGGGCGGTCAGCGCGACGATCGGGACGGACGATCCCATTGCGCGGATCGTGCGGGCGGCTTCCTTGCCGTCCATCTCGGGCATCGAGATGTCCATGAAGATCAGGTCGGGCTGGAAGTCCTGGAACATCTCGACCGCGATGCGGCCGTTGTCGGCAAAGCGCAGATCGATGTCCATGTCGCGGACCATCTTCTGAAACACGAGCTGGTTCGTCTTGTTGTCCTCGGCGGCAAGGACGCGCATCTGGCGCAGGTCGACCGGGGCCACGGGGGCAACGTCAGCCGCCGCCTCGACCATGGGGGCGGTCAGGCCCTGCAGATGGCGGTAAAGGTCAGAGCGCAGGATCGGCTTTTGCAGGATCGCGGCAAAGTCGTTGGCCAGATTGCCAAGGCCGGTCGGGTTGGACGACAGGAGCATGACCGGCAGGATGTGGCCCGCGACACGGATCAGGTCCAGAAGCTGGACCCCGTCCATTTCCGGCATCGCGTGATCGGTCAGCACCACGTCATAGGCCGGGTCGGCGGCAAGCTTTTCCAGCACCTCGGCGCCCGAGCGGCAAAGCGTCACCTCGATCCCGCAGGGGGCAAGCTGGCGTTCCAGGATGGTGCGGTTGATGAACTGGTCGTCGACGGCGATGACGCGCTTGACCGCGACCGGGACCTGGGCAGGCGCGGAATCCTCGGCCACCGGCAGGGTGACGCGGAAGCCGAAGCTGGAGCCCTGGCCGAGGTCGCTGTCGACCCAGACGGCGCCCCCCATGTGTTCGATGAGCCGCTGAGTGATCGCAAGCCCCAGGCCGGTGCCTTCGAACTTGCGGTTCCGTTCATCCTCAACCTGATTGAACTCGCCGAAAATGTGGTCGAGGTATTCCGGAGCGATGCCGATGCCGGTGTCTTCGACGGTGACATGCAGGGTCTGGCTGCCGTCGGCGTCGTCGACCCCGACGACGCGGGTCAGGACATGGCCCTTTTCGGTGAACTTCACCGCGTTGCCGATGAGGTTGGTCAGTACCTGCCGCAACCGGCCCGGGTCGCCGACAAAGCGGGTCGGCAGGAACATGTCGAAGTCGATCATCAGGTCGATGCCCTTTTCCCGCGCACGAGGCTGGAGGAGCATCGTCACCTCGTGGATCGTGCGTTCGAGGTCGAAGGGTTCGGGGCGCAGGGTCAGACGTTCGGCCTCGATCTTGGAATAGTCGAGGATGTCGTTGATGATGACCAGAAGCGCTTCGCCCGACGACCGGATGGTTTCGGCGAAGAGGCGCTGTTCTTCGGTCAGGGCGGTGTCGCACAAGAGTTCCGCCATCCCGACGACGCCGTTCATCGGCGTGCGGATCTCATGGCTCATGTTGGCCAGGAAGGCGGATTTCGCGCGGTTCGCGGCCTCTGCCGCTTTGCGGGCGGTTTCCAGTTGCGCCTGCTGTTCGCGCATCGCGGTGATGTCGGAGCGCAAGCCCACGCGCCCGCCATCCGGGGTGACATGGTCGGATTCCAGGATCACCCGGCCATTGGCCAGCGTGTTTTCGGCGATGGTGTCGGCGGCGCGGAAATGGGCGAGGCGTTCGGACAGCCAATCATCCTCGCGGCCCACAGCCTCGGGCACGTGGCCATTCTTCAGGCCGTGACGCAAAAGCTCTTCAAAGCTGACGCCGGGCTGCATGAGCGGGGCAGAATCGGGGAACATTTCGCGGTAACGCTGATTGCAGGCCAAAAGTCGTTCCTCCCGGTCAAAAAGGACAAAGGCGTCGGGCAGCACGTCGATGGCGGCCCAGATGCGCATCTGTTCGGTGATGTCGATGGCAAGGCAGACGATGTCGCCGTCGCGCGCACGGCGTTCCTGGACCTTGACCCAGGTGCCGTTGCGCAGCTTGACCGTGACGGGTTCGATCGGGTCGCATTCGATCCGGGCCATCATGCGGGCGACGAAGGCATCGGGCGTCTCTTCGCCCAGATCGATGATGGTCTCGGCCGAATGGCGGATGATGTCTTCGTAGGGGCAGCCCGGCGCGATGACCTTGCCGTCGAAGGGGGCAAGCCAGGCGGCATTGGCACTGACCAGGCGCTTGGCGCTGTCGAAGACGGCGAACCCGTCGTTGATCGTTTCCAGCGCGTCCCAGAGCCGGCGTTCGGCCATGACGGCGGCGGTGTGGGCGCGATCCAGATCCTCGACAAAGCGGAGGTTCTGGTCCTTCAGAAGCTCCGCCTCGGAGAGGGCGGATTTGACCACCTGGCGCTGTTCGACGATCTGGTCGGACAGGGAGCGGGCGTGGATCGCCAGTTTTTCGTTCGCGGCGAAAAGTTCGCGGCTTTTCTGTTCAAGCAGGCGTTCCGCAGCAAGCCTGGCGCGGCGTTCCCTGACCAGACGTTCGGTTAAATCCATGCTGTTCCAGCCGACACTTCTTGCCCATTGGCGGCGAGAGGCAACCCCCGCACATCCGGTTTTCGCGACTAGCCTCGCAACTCAAGATGAACCAAGGCTTAACGCCAGAGCAGATTGCGTATGCTTGCCTCTTGAGGGCAGGCCATGCGACATTCGACCCAATCGGTCAGGGAGGCATTTTCGATGCGTTGGTTTCTGAAAGCTGCGGCGGCAGTGGCATTCTTGGGCAGTTTCGGGATGGCTTCGGCTCAGGACCTGATCCCCGAGCGGCGATTCGTCGTGACCCAGGATCAGGACCTGCCGGGCGGCGATATTGCCAGCGTCTTCGACACCACGATCGAGGCTTGCGAGCGGGCCTGTCTGACCAACGCGCGCTGCACGGCCTATGTGTTCAACACCCGGAACGGGGCCTGTTTCGTGAAGAACGACCCGGGGACGGGTGAGTTCTTTGCGGGGGCCTGGTCGGCCACGGTGATCGAGGCGGATGCGGCGGTCATCGAGGCGGCGAAAGCGCGGCGCGGGGAACTGACCTTCCTGCAGGATTGGGACCTCCAGCCGGCCTTTGACCAGGCGCAGGGCCTGGGGCGGCAGCACACGACGGGGCCGTGGAGCGCAGAGGAGCACCTGGCGGCGGCGACCGAGGCCGAGGGGCGGGGCAGCTGGGCGGAGGCGGCGGCCTTCACCGGGGCGGCGCTGAACCTGACGGATGACGCGGCGACCTGGGGTGAATTCGCACGGCGGCAGCTGGAGGCCGCGAAGGCGGATGCGAATCAGACGGGCTATTTCCTGAACCAGGCCTTCCTGTCGTCGATCAACGCCTACCTGCGTGCCGACAACCCGGCGCTGCGGCATTCGATCCTGGTGGTGATGGGCGATGTGCTGGAGCGCAACGGGCGCGGCCGCGACACGGTGCAGGCGCTGCGGCTGGCGCAGTCCTTGCAGGACCGGACGGATACGGCCGTCCTGCTGGATGATGCGATCGGGAAATACGGGTTCCGGATCATCGAGACGCTGGTGCAGTCCGATCTGGCGCGCCCGCGGGTCTGCGTGACGTTTTCCGAGGATCTGGTGGCGTCGGGGCAGGACTATTCCACCTTTGTCCAGCTGACCGAACCGGGCCTTGTCGTGGAAAACGGTGGCTGGCGGCAGCTGTGCGTGGCGGGGATGGAGCATGGCAAGCGCTATGCCGTGACTTTCCGCGAGGGGCTGCCTGCGGCGGATGGCCAGACGATGGCGAAGTCGGTGGAGATTTCACAATACATCCGCGACCGTTCGCCCGGGGTGAAGTTCCCGGGGCGGGGCTATGTGCTGCCGAAGGCGGGTGATGCGGCGCTGCCGGTGCAGACGGTGAACACCGAGAAGCTGGACCTCGTACTTTATCGCGTCACCGACCGGAACCTTTTGCGGTCGATCCAGGACTATTACTTCGGCGCTCCGATCAACGTCTATTCCGAGGAATACTTCGCCGACACTGTGGGTGAGGTGTTGTGGAACGGCACAGCCACCGTTGCGCAGGAGGTGAACAAGGATGTCACCACGCGCCTGCCGTTGGGCGAGGCGCTGGAGGGGTTGCCCGCGGGCATCTATGCGCTGAAGGCCCAGGTGCCGGGGGTGGACCCTTATACCATCCCGCCCGGCTGGCAGTGGTTCGTGATCTCGGACCTTGGGGTCACCACGATGTCGGGGGTGGACGGGCTGCATGTGTTCGTGCGCTCGCTGGGCACAGCGGGGGCCAAGCCGGGTGTGACGGTAGAACTTCTGAACCGGGCCAACACCGTGCTGGGGACAGCGACGACCGACGATCAGGGCTATGCCCGGTTTGATGCAGGTCTGACCCGTGGCGCGGGCGGTTCGGCCCCGGCGATGGTGGTGGTGAAGGAGGCGGACACCGATGTTGCCTTCCTGTCGCTGACCGATCCGGAGTTCGACCTGTCGGACCGTGGCGTCGAAGGCCGTGAGGCGGCTCCCCCGGTCGATGTGTTCGTCACGACCGACCGGGGCGCCTATCGTGCGGGTGAGACTGTCTATGTGACGGCCCTGGCCCGCGATGCCGAACAGGCTGCGGTCGAAGGCCTGCCGCTGACGGCGGTGCTGTCGCGCCCGGATGGCGTCGAATATTCGCGCCAGCTGGTCGAGGATCAGGGTGCAGGCGGGCATGTCTTCGGGCTGCCCATCGCTGGATCGGCCCCGCGTGGGGTCTGGCGGCTGGAGATGTATGCGGACCTTGAGGCTCCGGCGCTGGCGTCCAAGACCTTCCTGGTCGAGGATTTCCTGCCCGAACGCATCGACTTTGACCTGACCATGGTCGACGCGCCGCTGGCGCTGGGGTCCGAGCCGGTCGATCTGAACATCGCCGCGCGCTATCTGTTCGGCGCGCCGGGCGCGGGGCTGGCCATCGAGGGCGAGGTCCTTCTGCGCGCCGCTGCGGGTCTGGAGAAATTCCCGGGCTATGTCTTCGGTCGATACGACCAGACCTTCAGCGCGCAGATGTCGTCGCTGGAAGGCGGCGAGACGGACGAGGCGGGCAATGCCGTCCTGCCGGTCTACTTGCCGCAGGTCGAAGACCCGTTCCGTCCGCTGGAGGCAAAGATCACCGTGCGGGTCGCCGAAGGTTCGGGCCGGCCGGTCGAACGCTCGGTCACCAAGGCGCTGGAGCCTGCCGATCCGATGCTTGGGATCAAGCCGTTGTTTGATGGCGTGGTCGCCGAGGGCGGAGAGGCGCGGTTCCAGCTGATCGCGGTCGGCGCGGGCGAAGCGCTGGTCGATCTGCCGGTGCACTGGAAAGTGGCCCGGGTCGAATACGACTATCAGTGGTACCAAAGCTACGGCAACTGGAGCTGGGAGCCTGTGGTGTCCCGCGTCGTGGTGGCGGAAGGCGATGCGACGCTGGGCGCGGCTCCGGTGGAGATTGCCGCCGACGTCGACTGGGGCAGCTACGAGATCGTGGTGGAGCGGTCTGATGGCGGGAAGTCGGCAAGCTCGATGGAGTTCTACGCGGGATGGTATGCGCCTGCCGATGCCTCGGCCACGCCGGACACGCTGGAACTGTCGCTGGACAAACCGGCGTACAAGCCGGGCGAAACTGCTACCTTGAGGATCGTGCCGCGGGCGGCGGGGACGGCGCTGGTGACGGTGCTGTCGAACCGATTGGTCTCGATGCAGGCCGTGGAGGTGAAGGAGGGGGAGAACCTGATTTCCCTGCCGGTCACGGATGAATGGGGCGCAGGCGTCTATGTCACGGCCTCGGTCCTGCGTCCGATGGACGTGGCAGCGGGCCGGAACCCGGCGCGGGCCTTGGGGCTGACCCATGCCAGCATTGATCCCGGAATGCGGGCCTTGTCCGCAACGGTGGAGATGGCTACCGAGGCCGCCCCGCGTGGGCCGCTGGACGTGGCGGTGAAGGTCGACGGGGTAACGGCGGGCGAGACGGCCTATGTCACCATCGCGGCGGTAGATGTGGGCATCCTGAACCTGACCGGGTTCGAGGCCCCCGATCCGCAGGGCCATTACTTTGGCCAGCGGCGTCTGGGTGTCGGTATCCGCGATATCTACGGCCGTCTGATCGACGGGCTGAACGGGGCCACGGGCGAGGTCCGCTCGGGCGGTGACGCAGGCGCGCAGGCGCGGTTGCAGGCACCTCCGCCCACGGAAGAGCTGGTGGCCTATTTCACCGGGCCGGTGACGGTGGGCGCGGATGGCTATGCGCGGGCATCGTTCGATCTGCCGTCCTTCAACGGGACGGTGAAGGTGATGGCTGTCGCCTGGTCAAAGACCGGGGTCGGGCAGGCATCGGCGGATGTGCTGGTGCGCGATCCGGTGGTGGTGACGGCAAGCGTGCCGCGCTTCCTGTCGCCGGGCGATACCTCGCGGCTGCTGCTGGAGGTGGTCCATGCGACCGGGCCTTCGGGCCGGATGAGCCTAGACGTGGCGGCCAATGGCCTGACGCTGGGCGAGGTGCCCTCGGGCTTTGACCTTGGCGACAAGGCCAAGGCGGTGTTCGAGGTGCCGGTGACGGCGGGAGATGTGGGTATCCAGACCATCGACATCAGCCTGACCACTCCGGACGGCAAGGTGTTGAAGAAGACGCTGACGGTTCCAGTGCAGGTGAACGATCCCGAGGTTGCGCGGATCAGCCGTCTGGACCTGGCATCAGGGCAGAGCTTTACCTTCGACGAGAATGTCTTTGCCGGGCTGGTGCCGGGCTCTGGCAAGGCGACGATGGCGGTGGGACCGCTGGCGCGGCTGAATGCGCCGGGCCTTCTGGCGGCGCTGGACCGCTATCCCTATGGCTGCACCGAGCAGATGACGTCCAAGGCGCTGCCGCTTTTGTACTTCGATCAGGTCGCGCAGGTCATGGACTTGCAGGGGGCCGCAGATCTGCAGAAGCGCATCGACGAGGCGGTGGTCGAGATCCTGGCGAACCAGTCTTCGACCGGTGGCTTCGGGCTTTGGGGTCCGGATCAGGGAGACTTCTGGCTGGACGCCTATGTCACCGACTTCCTGAGCCGGGCCAAGGCGCAGGGCTATCAGGTGCCGGACATCGCGTTCAAGTCGGCGCTGGCGAACCTGCGCAACCAGGTGAACTATGCCCCCGACTTCTCGGCTGAGGCCAATGGCGGGGGCGAGGCGCTGGCCTATGCGCTTATGGTGCTGGCGCGCGAAGGTGCGGCGGCGGTGGGCGATCTGCGCTACTACGTCGACGTGAAGGGGGATGACTTCGCAACCCCGATCGCGATGGCGCAACTGGGGGCGGCGCTGGCGTCCTACGGTGATCAGGCACGGGCCGATGCGATGTTCCGCAAGGCCGTCGCCAAGCTTGAATCGCTGCCGCCCGAAGTGGGGCAGGTCTGGCGGGTGGACTATGGCACCCGGTATCGCGACGCGGCGGCCCTGTTGACGCTGGCGGTGGAAGCCGGTTCGAACGCGGTGGACCGCGAGGCACTGACTGACCGGCTTGCCGCGCGGGGCACGAACCTGTCGACGCAGGAGGCGACCTGGGCGCTTTTGGCGACGAATGCGCTGATCGACCGGCCGGGGGCGGAGGGGATCACCATCGACGGCAAGCCGGCCGATGGACCTCTGGTCCGGGTGCTGGATGCGGGGGCTGTGACCCCGGTCGTGGTCAAGAACGACGGGCCGAACACGACGGTCACGGTTACGACCTATGGCGTGCCGTCCGAGCCGGAACCGGCGGGCGGCAACGGCTATGCGATCACGCGGACCTTCTACACGATGACGGGCGAGGAAGTTGCGCCGGGCAGCGTGGCGGCGGGGACGCGGCTGGTGACGGTGCTGGAGATCACGCCGTTCAGCTATGGCGAGGCGCGACTGATGGTGTCGGACCCGCTGCCGGCAGGCTTCGAGATCGACAACCCGAACCTGATGTCGGCGGGCTCGACGTCCGAGCTGTCCTGGCTGGATACCCTGCAGGACGTGGCCCACAGCGAGTTCCGGCAGGACCGGTTCCTGACGGCGGTGGACTGGTCGTCCGAACAGCCGTTCAAGCTGGCATATGTGGTGCGGGCGGTGTCTCCGGGCACGTTCCACCACCCGGCGGCCTCGGTCGAGGACATGTATCGGCCGGACTTCCGGGCGAGAAGCGAGACGGGCACGCTGACGATCACGCCGTAAGTCGTGGAGCAGAGGATGCGCATGCGGGTCCGGGGAAGAAAATTCTTCGCCGAAGAATTTTCGGCCCCGGCCCCTCGCGCGGGGCGGGCGCGATGGGTCTTGGTTCTTGCCCTTGGCCTCTGGCTTGCCGCCTTCGGCCGCGACCGGTTCGATGCCTGGATCGACGCGACGATCCTGCCGCCCCTGGCGGTGGAGATGTCGGTCGAAGTCCTGGACCGCGACGGCGACCTTCTGCGCGCCTATACGGTGGCGGATGGGCGTTGGCGGCTGGCCTTGCCGCCGGACAATGTCGACCCGCTGTATCTGCAGATGCTGCTTGCCTACGAGGACAAGCGGTTCCGCGACCACTCCGGGGTCGACCTGCGGTCGATGACGCGGGCGGTGCTGCAGGCGGTGAAGAACGGCCGCATCGTTTCGGGCGGGTCGACCCTGACGATGCAGGTGGCCCGGCTTCTGGAAGAGGGGACGACGGGTCAGGTCGGCGGCAAGCTGCGGCAGATGCGCGTCGCCTTGGCGCTGGAGCGGCGGCTGTCGAAGGATCAGATCCTGCAGCTGTATCTGCATCTGGCCCCGTTCGGGGGTAATCTGGAGGGCGTCCGCGCGGCCTCGATCAGCTATTTCGGCAAGGAGCCAAAGCGCCTGACCCCGGCCGAGGCGGCGCTGCTGGTGGCGATCCCGCAATCGCCGGAATCGCGCCGCCCTGACCGCGCAGCCGACCGGGCCGAGGCCGCGCGCAACCGCGTGCTGGCCCGCGCCGTGGCTGAAGGGGTGATCGACAAAGACGACGCCGATGCCGCGTTGCGCGAAGAGGTTCCCGGCCTGCGCAAACCCTTCCCGGCCTTTGCCCCGCATCTGGCCGACCGGGCGCGCGATGAGGCCCCGCAGGCGTTGAGCCGGCTGACACTGGACCTGGAGCTGCAGAAGAAGCTGGAAGCGCTGGCGCTGGAAGCCGTCGAAGGCCGGGGCGAGCGGTTGCAGGTGGCGATCCTGGTGGCCGACCACGCCTCGGGCGAGATCCTAGCGAGCGTGGGGTCGGCGGGCTATCAGGCAGACCTGCGGCAAGGGTTCGTCGACATGACGACGGCGCTGCGCAGCCCGGGCTCGACGCTGAAACCGCTGGTCTATGCGCTGGCTTTCGATGAAGGCCTGGGCCACCCGGAAACGATGATCGACGACAAGCCGATGTCCTTTGGTGCTTACGCGCCGCAGAACTTCGACAAGCTGTATATGGGCACGATCCGGATGCGTGAGGCCTTGCAGCTGTCGCGCAACATTCCGGTCGTGGAGCTGACCGATGCGCTGGGCCCGGCCAAGCTGGTCTCGGCGATGGAGAAGGCCGGGATGAAGCCCGTGTTCCCGGGCGACCAGCCGGGCCTGGCGATTGCGCTGGGCGGGGTGGGGGTCAGCTTGACCGACATGGTGCAGCTTTATGCGGCGCTGGCCCGTGGCGGGGTGGCCAGACCTTTAAGCTGGCGGATGGACGCCGAGGGGGCGGAGGGGCAGCGGCTGGTGTCTGAAGTGGCGGCCTGGGAGGTCGGGGACATCCTCGCGGGTCTCGCGCCGCCACCGGGGGCGCCGAGCAATCGGCTGGCCTACAAGACGGGGACGTCCTACGGCCACCGCGATGCCTGGGCGATTGGCTATGACGGGACGCATGTGATCGGCGTCTGGATGGGCCGGGCGGATGGCACGCCAGTGCCGGGGGCCTTTGGGGCGGATGTGGCAGCACCAGTGCTGTTCCAGGCCTTCAACCGGTTGAAGGGCAAGCTGGACCCACAGCCCGCGGCCCCAGCCTCGACCCTGCTGGTCGCCAATGCCGACCTGCCGCAGCCCCTGCAGCGGTTCAAGTCGCGCTCGGCGGTGTTCGAGGCCGAGGCGGATGCCCCTGCCGTGGCCTTCCCGCCGGACGGGGCCGAAGTGGAATTGCTGGCGTCTGGGCTGAAAGTGAAGGTCGCGGGCGGCACTGCGCCGTTCACCTGGCTGGCGGACGGAGTGCCCGTCGTGGTGGGGTCGGACGCGCGCGAGGCGATGCTGGCGATGCCGGGGGCGGGGTTCGTGACGCTGAGCGTGATCGACGCGGAAGGGCGGTCGGACCGGGTGCAGGTTCAGGTCCGGTAGTACCGGAGTTTTCGAAAACTCCGGTCCGGAGCCATTGAAGGCTCCGAAGCGATTTCTTCGAAGAAATCGGTTACGCGCGTTCGATGGCCAAAGCGATACCTTGGCCGCCGCCGATGCACATGGTGACAAGGGCGGTGCGGCCTCCGGTCCGTTCCAACTCATGCAAGGCCTTCACGACCAGCATCGCGCCCGTTGCGCCGACCGGGTGGCCAAGCGCGATGGCCCCGCCGTTCGGGTTGACGCGGGCCGGGTCGAGGTCCAGCGCGCGGGAGACCGCGAGGGCTTGCGCAGCGAAGGCCTCGTTCGATTCCACCACGTCAAAGCTTTGCGGCTTGATCCCAAGCTTCTGGCACAGCGCCTGCACCGCCGGGATCGGGCCGAGCCCCATCACCTTGGGGTCCACCCCCGCCAGCGCATAGCCCATGATCCTTGCGCGGCTGCCCTTGGCGCTGCGGGACAGCACCAAGGCCGCCGCACCGTCGTTGATGCCCGAGGCGTTGCCAGCGGTCACCGTGCCGTCCTTCTGGAACGCGGGGCGCAGGGCCGCCAAGGCCTCAGCGCTGGTGGTCTTGGGGTGTTCGTCCACGGCGAAGGTTGCGGGGCCCTTCTTGCCGCCGATCTCGACCGGGACGATCTGGCTTTCAAACCGGCTTTCGGCGATGGCGCGAGCGGCGCGGGTCTGGCTTTCCAGCGCGAAGGCGTCCTGATCCGCGCGGGTGATGGCGTGGGCTGCCGCGACGTTCTCGGCCGTAACACCCATATGCCCGGTGCCGAAGGGGCAGGTCAGCGCCCCGGTCATCATGTCGAGCGCACGGGTGTCGCCCATCTTCTGGCCGAAGCGGGCGGCGGGAAGGATGTAGGGCGAGCGGCTCATGCATTCGGCCCCGCCCGCCAAAGCCATCTCGGCATCGCCCAGCATCAGTGCCTGCACGGCGGAGACGATGGCCTGTGCGCCGGATCCGCAAAGGCGGTTGACGTTCATCGCCGGCGTCGTCTCGGGGATGCCCGCGTTCATCGCCATGACGCGGCTCAGGTACATGTCGCGGGGTTCGGTGTTGATAACGTGGCCCATGACGACTTGGCCGATCTGCGCGCCTTCGACCCCGGCACGCTCCAAGGCAGCCTTCGCGGCATGGGTGGCGATGTCGATGGGCGGGATCTGGGCAAGCGCGCCGCCGAAACCGCCGATGGCGGTGCGGGCGGCAGAGAGGATGTGGATGTCGGTCATGCGGTCCTCCGGCGTTTTCGGCAGCATGCACCAAAGCGGGCGCGCTGCGCAGGCGACGTCACGTCACGGGCGGCATTGACAGTGCCGGGCGGGCGGGGGAAGTCAGGCGGGTCAGCAGGAGACCCGCCTTGAAAGACCTGATCCGGGCCCATGCGGGCCTGTTGTTCGCCGGTGTCGCGACCTTTGTGATGATGGGCGCCGGGCAGTCGCTGTTCGGGCCCGCGCTGCCGGTCTATGTCCGCGACTTCGGCCTCAGCGAGGCCGAGGCGGGGCTATTCGTGGCGCTTTTGTGGGTCGGCTGCTTTGTCGGCGTCGGGTTCATGTTCTTCAAGGGCGCTCTGATCGGGCCGCGGCATACGCTGGCGGTCATGGCGGCGGGGACGGGCCTGATGGCGGTCAGTCCGAACTGGTGGCTGACGCTGGCGGGCGGGGTGGTCTTCGGGATGGGCTACGGCATGGCGACAGCGGTGTTCAACCCGCGCGTCATGCGGGCCTTCGGGGCCAAGGGGCCGTCGATGCTGAGCCTTTTGAACGCGACCTTCGGGGTGGGGGCAATCGCAGCGCCGCTGGTCTTTGTCTGGCTGGGAAGCGACCCGGCATGGGCCTTCGGCATCGTGGCGCTGGTGTTGGTGGCGATCTGGCTCGGCGCGGGCGCGGCGGGGCGCGAAAGCGTGGCGCCGCAGGTTGAGGTCAAGGTCTTCCGGCCGCATTGGGCCATCCTGGTGTTCGGAGCGCTGGCCATCGGGATGGAGGCCAGCCTTGCGGGTCTTGGCCCGACCGCGCTGATCCAGGCGGGGGTGGAAGAGGAGCGGGCGTCGCAGCTGCTCAGCGCGTTCTTCGTGGTGTTCCTGTTGTCGCGCGTGGTGCTGATCTTTGTGGCGCACCGGGTGCAGCCGTTCGTTCTTTACACCGTGGCAATCGGCTCAGCGGCGGTCTTCGCGGTGGGGGCGGTGCTGGTCTCGCCCTCGGTGTTCTTCGTCGCGATGGGCGCCTCGGCCGGGGTGTTCTTCCCCGGATTCTACGTCACCGCCAGCGGCAAGATGGGCGAGGATCTGCGGGTGCCGCCGACCATCGTCGCCTCAGGGCTGGTCGGCGCAATCTGCACGCCATTGATCCTTGCCCCGTTGAGTGCGGGCCTGGGTGACCGGGGTTTCTTCATCCTAGTCGCCGGTATCCTGATCGCAGTCAGCCTCGCGGCACTTGTGTCGCTGCGCAGGATGCGGGTCTGATCAGCGCGCGGCCTGCCACGCGGCGACGCTGTCCAGCGGGTACAGAAGCATCAGCACGTTCAGCGCCAGACCGTCGCGGATGATCAGCATCGTCACGCCCTCGAACAGGATGATCAGCGCGACTGTGGCCCAGACCGGCAGTTTCGAGGCCATCCAGAACCCTAGGACCATCGCGAAGACGTCGAAGACCGTGTTGATCACGCTGTCGCCGAAGTAGTCCAGCGAGATGGTCACGGTCCGGTAGCGTTCGATCACCGCGTCCGAATTCTCGACGATCTCCCAGGCGCATTCGACCAGCGTGGCGATGGCCAGCCTCCAGCCAAGCGAAAGCCGACGCGCGACCAGCCAGAGCGCGCCGAAGAACAGGAAGCCGTGGATGATGTGGCTTGGGGTGTACCAATCCGACAGGTGCTGCGAGTTTTCGGCGCTGACCACCTCTCCATGCCACAGCTTGACGTAGCCGCATTTGCAGATCGGCTCGCGACCGATCCACAGAAGGTAGGCGGCCGTAATGAGGATGATCCCAAGCGTGATCAGGATCGGAGTGAGGCGGTTCTGGCTGCTGCTTGTCATGGCGGCAAGGCAATCATGGCCCGCGACGGTGGTAAAGTACGGTATATCAAAGGTCTGAATTTTGCAGACCGCTGTGGCAATGGCGCAGGAGGTGCGGATGGACGAAAAGAACCCCTGGCGTTTCGGCCCGACGCGGGGCGAGCTGTGGTTCTGGCTGTGGGTCAGCGTCGGCGGCTTCGGCCTTCTGGCGGTGGCGCTGATCCTGCGTGGCATCCCGAAAGGCCCGGCGATTGCCGAAGTTGTCGGGCTGGCCACGGTGGTCTTCGGCTATCTCGGCACCCGGTCGGTCAAGCGGCTGATCCGGCGCGAGCATCCCTGAGCGTCAGGTCGTCCGGACGTTGCCAAGCGCCGGATTGCGCAGCTTTTTCCGACCCTGCGGGGTGAGGAGGGCGGCCTCGCGTCCCTCGATCACCACGGCAGACAAGGGGCCGCCATAGGCCGCGCCGCTGTCGAGGTTCAGCCGGTTGCCGTAATGCGCGGCGGCGTCGATCGAGGTATGGCCATGCACGATCAGCGGGCCAAAGCTGGAGCCCTCGCTAAGGAAGGGTTCGCGGATCCAGACCAGGTCGGTTTCGCTCTGTTCCTCCAACGGCACGCCGGGGCGGATGCCGGCATGGACAAAGGCGCAGTCGCCGGCCTGATACAGCGTGGGGCGCGTGGCGATGAAGTCGAGATGCTCCTGCGGTACGGCGGCGTGGGCGTCGGCATGGACCTTGGCGACCGGGCGGTCGGCAGCATTGACCACACCGTAGGACCGCAGCGTGTCCGGCCCGCCGAGTTTCGGATGCAGCCAGCCGAGATCGGCGCGCAGGCCTGGTTCCTGCTCGGTCGGGTTGCGCAGGAACCGCCAGAACATCCGGTCGTGGTTCCCCTTGAGCACGACCCAGTCCTGACCCGCGGCCAGCCCCTGAAGAAGGAAGTCGATCACGCCCGCGCTGTCGGGGCCGCGGTCGACCAGGTCACCGAGATGGATAACCTGGCCTGCCCCATGTCGCGCCATGTCATCGGCGATCAGGTCATGCGCAGCCTTCAGCAGGTCGATATGCCCGTGGATGTCGCCGATGGCGTAAAGATGCATGGGTCAGATCCTGTGGCTGGCCCCGGGGGGTTTCACACCCCCCGGACCCCCTGTGGAGTATTTCCGAAAAGGGCAAGCTGCAAGACCGGTCAAGCCTCGGAATCGGGCAGCATCCGGTAGCTGTCGAAACCGATGTCTCCCGACCAGCGCCACATCGCAAGTAAGCCCTCGGGGCCGGCGCGCATCGCGTGGGGCAGGTTTGGTGGGTGGTGGGACGCCTCGCCTGCGGTCAGCGGGAAGCGGCGGTCTCCGGCCTGCCAGAGGGCGGTGCCCGAGAGGATCCTGTAGGTCTCGGCGGCGTTGTGGGCGTGGAGGGGGTAGTAGGCATTGGGCGCCTGGTAAAAGAGGCCGAAGAGGAGGGTGTCAGATGGGATTGGCGCCCCGGGGCCAAGGAGCGTGACGACGGACTTGATCGCCCTTAGTTCGGTGGGCTGGCGGGATGCGATGGGGCTGTCTTGCCAGGGGAGGAAAGAGTGGGCGTCGTGGATCAGCTTGGCGGTCGGGTCGGCATCTTTCAGCGCGGCAGCGTGCAGGATGCCCGGCGACAGAACGGTGGACGGCTGGACCGGAAAGTCGGTCTCGGCCCCGGCGCGCAAGGCACGGGCGGTGGCGTTTGCCTCGGCGCGCGGCTCGGTGGCGGTAAGGTCGGCAAGCGCGTGAAGGAGGTCGGGGAGGAGCATGGATGCCTCGGCCAGGCGGGGTGCCCGGCCGAGGCAGGTTGGGTCAGGCGACGTCGAACTGCAAGGCTTTCACCTGGCTGAACATGCCGGTGCCCTCCAGCGTCTCGATCACCTTCGGGTCGATCTGCTGGTCGAGGTAGAGGATCGCGATGGCGTCCTGGCCCACGCCCGAACGGCCCAGGGTGAAGTTCGCGATGTTGACGTTGTTCTTGCCCATCGTCATGCCGAGAAGGCCGATGATGCCGGGCACGTCTTCGTTGGTGGTGTAGAGCATGTGCTGCCCGATCTCGGCGTCGATGTTGATGCCCTTGATCTGGATGAACCGCGGCTTGCCGTCGCTGAAGCAGGTCCCGGCGACGGAGCGTTCGCGTTTGTCCGTCACCATCGTGACCTTGATGTAGGCGTCGAACACCCCGGTCTTTTCCTGCTTGGTCGTCGAGATCTGGATGCCCTTGTCCTTGGCGACCACGGGGGCCGAGACGAGGTTGACGTCCGGATTGTGCGCTTTCAGCACGCCCGCGATGACGGCCTGGTTCAGCGCGGCCAGGTTCATCTCGGCCACGGTGCCGTCGTAGAGGATGTTGATTGCCTTGATCGGCTCGTCGGTCATCTGGCCGATGAACGCGCCAAGGTGGCTGGCGAGCTTGATCCAGGGGCCCATCACGGCGGCCTCTTCGGCGGTGACGTTGGGCATGTTCAGCGCGTTCTGGACGGCGCCGGTCAGAAGGTAGTCCGACATCTGCTCGGCCACCTGCAAGGCGACGTTTTCCTGCGCTTCGGTCGTGGACGCGCCGAGGTGCGGGGTGCAGACGACGTTGGGGTGGTTGAAGAGGGGGTTCTCGGTGGCCGGTTCGACTTCGAAGACGTCGAGGGCCGCCCCGGCGACGTGGCCTGCGTTGAGGGCGTCAAGGAGGGCGGCTTCGTCGATCAGCCCGCCCCGGGCGCAGTTGATGATGCGGACGCCCTTCTTGGTCTTGGCGAGGTTGTCCTTCGACAGGATGTTGCGGGTCTTGTCGGTCAGCGGGACGTGCAGGGTGATGAAATCGGCGCGGGCGAGAAGCTCGTCGAGATCCACTTTGGTGACGCCCAACTGCTTGGCGCGCTCGTCCGACAGGAAGGGGTCGTAAGCGATGACCTTCATGTGCAGGCCCACGGCGCGGTCACAAACGATGCCGCCGATGTTGCCGGCGCCGATCACGCCGAGGGTCTTGTTGAAAAGCTCCACCCCCATGAACTTGGACTTTTCCCACTTTCCGGCATGGGTAGAGGCATTGGCTTCGGGAATTTGCCGGGCAACAGCGAACATCATGGCGATGGCATGCTCGGCCGTGGTGATCGAGTTGCCAAAGGGCGTGTTCATCACGATGACGCCCTTCTTGGACGCGGCCGGAATGTCGACATTGTCAACGCCGATCCCGGCGCGGCCGACGACCTTGAGGTTGGTGGCGCTCTCCAGAAGCTTCTCGGTGACTTTGGTGGCCGACCGAATGGCAAGACCGTCGTATTGGCCAATCACTTCGGCCAGCTTTTCCTTGTCCTTGCCAAGCTTCGGCAGGTAGTCGACCTCGACCCCTCGGTCGCGGAAGATCTGGACGGCGGTTTCGGAGAGTTCGTCGGAAACGAGGACTTTGGGCATGGGTTCATCCTGTGAATGCGGATGGTGCGCCATGAATGCGCACCTTACGGACTGGGGTAGGGTGCGCATTCATGGCGCACCCGATTATGTCAGGCAGCTTGCGACAAGGCCGCGATCTCGGCCTCGAAGGCGTGGGCGATCCAGGGCATCAGGTCCTGCACGTCCGACGTTTCCACCGTCGAGCCGCACCAGATGCGGAGGCCGGGGGGCGCGTCGCGGTAGGCGCCCATGTCGAAGCCCGCGCCCGCCTTCTCGATCCGCTTGGCGACGGCTTTGGCGAAAGCCTCGCCGTCAGTGATGCGGAGGTCGGTGAACTTGAGGCACACGCTGGTGGTTGAGGCCGTGGCCGGGTCTTCGGCCAGGTTCGCGATCCAGGGGTTTGCGGCGCAGAAGTCGTGGACGACCTTGGCGTTGGCATTGGCCCGCGCGATCAGGCCCTTGAGGCCACCGATGGACTTGGCCCATTTCAGCGCGACGAGGTAATCCTCGTTGGCCAGCATCGAGGGCGTATTGATCGTCTCGCCTGCGAAGATGCCTTCGATCAGCTTGCCCTTGGCGGTCAGGCGGAAGATCTTGGGCAGCGGCCAGGCGGGGGTGTAGGTCTCCAGCCGTTCGACGGCGCGGGGGGACAGGATCAGAACGCCATGCGCACCCTCGCCGCCGAGGACCTTTTGCCAGGAGAAGGTCGTCACATCCAGCTTGTCCCATGGCAGGTCCATCGCGAAGGCGGCGCTGGTTGCGTCGCAGATGGTGAGGCCCGCGCGGTTCGCAGGGATCGCGTCGCCGTTCGGCAGGCGGACGCCGGAGGTGGTGCCGTTCCAGGTGAAGACCACGTCCTTGTCGAAATTCACTTCGGCGAGATCAACGATCTGCCCATAAGGCGCGATGCGGACCTTGGCGTCCAGTTTCAGCTGCTTCACCGCGTCGGTCACCCAGCCTTCGCCGAAGCTTTCCCAAGCGAGCATTTCGACGGGACGAGCGCCGAGGAGCGACCACATCGCCATCTCGACAGCGCCGGTGTCCGAGGCGGGAACGATGCCGATCCGGTAGTCGGCGGGGACGCCGAGAATCTCGCGGGTTAGGTCGATCGCCTCTTTCAGCTTGGCCTTGCCGACGGCGGCGCGGTGCGAACGGCCCAAGGGGGCGTCGGCCAGCATGTCGAGGGAATATCCGGGGATCTTGGCGCAAGGGCCAGAAGAGAAGCGCGGGTTGGCCGGGCGCTTGGCCGGCGGGGTCAGGTCTGTCATGGTAGCCTTCCAGCTAAAAGCCCTTCGTTGGGGAAGGGTGTCCCGCCGCCTTGGCTTAGTCCGACGCTTGGTCGCGAAAAAGCGACACCTCTGTTCACTATCGGAAACTTGCCCCATGTTCGTCGTCACTCTCCTCACCAACCCCGAAACCCCGGTGCTGGAGCGGGTGACGGTGGAGAGCCTCCGAAACGCCTGGGGCGGAGGCGAAGCGCGCTGGCTTGATCCCGGCGTGGCTGCGGAGTTCGATCTTGAGGCGGTGCCGGAGAACCGCTGGGAAGTCTGGGACGGCCTTCAGGCTTTGCGCATCGACATGGTGGTCCAGGTGGCGGAGGGGCGGAGGAAGCGCCTGCTGATCGCCGACATGGATTCAACGATGATCCGGCAGGAATGCATCGACGAGCTGGCCGACGAGGCCGGGGTCGGCGCGCGGGTGGCGGACATTACGGCGCGGGCGATGAACGGCGAGTTGGACTTCGAGGGCGCGTTGCGCGAGCGGGTGGGGCTGTTGAAGGGCCTGCCCGAAGCGGTGATCGGACAGGTCCTTCGCGACCGGATCACGCTGATGCCCGGGGGCAAGGTGCTGCTGGCGACGATGAAAGCGAAGGGTGCCTATGCTGCGCTGGTCTCGGGCGGGTTCACGGCGTTTACGGCGGCGGTGGCTGCAACGTTGGGCTTTGACGAGAACTGGGCGAACACTTTGCATGTAGCCGAGGGAAAGCTTGCCGGAACGGTTGCCGAGCCGATTCTCGGCAAGGAAGCCAAGCTGCAGTCGCTGAACGAGATCACCGAGCGGTTGGGGATCACGCCGGCCGAGGCGCTGGCGGTGGGCGATGGCGCGAATGACTTGCCGATGCTTCTGGCCGCTGGAACGGGCGTGGCCCTGCACGCCAAGCCCCGGGTGCAGGCCGAGTGCGACGTCCGGGTGAACCACGGCGACCTGACCGCGCTTCTCTACCTGCAGGGCTATTCGCGCGAGGAATTTGTCGAATGATCGTTCGCATTGCCACCGCGGCAGACGCCACAGGCATGACGGCGCTGTTGAATGCCGTGATTGCCGCAGGCGGAACGACGGCGCACGAGACGCCGATGACCGCCGCTGAGGTGCAGGGTCACTTCATCGACGGGCAGGGTGTGCTGTCTTCGGTCGTGGCCGAGGAAGTCGGCGTGATCGTCGGTTGGCAGTCGGTCGGCTGGTGGCAAGGTGATCCGCATATCGGCACTTTCGTCCTTCCGGGTCTGCAGGCGAAGGGGGTCGGTTCTGCCCTTTTTGCCGCGACGCTTGCCAAGCTTCGGGGCGGCGATGTTGACCGGATCATTGCCTGGATCCGGGCGGACAATGTGCCGGGGCTTGCCTATTACGCCCGGATCGGGTTTCGCGATGTTGGCGGCGATCCTGGTTTTGCCTTGAAAGACGGCAGGACTGTCGGGCGCATCCACCGACGGTTCGATCTTGTTTGAGGTTGCCACCGATCTGGCGCTGCTTCTGGTTCTCGCGGCCTTCTGTGCGGGTTTCGTCGACAGCATTGCAGGCGGGGGTGGGCTGATCTCGGTGCCTGCGCTGCTGCTGGCCGGGGCCTCGCCCGTCGAGGCGCTTGCCACGAACAAGCTGCAAGGCACGTTCGGGGCGGGGACAGCGATGGTCGCCTATGCGCGCGCGGGGCACGTGAGGCTGCAGGACCAGTTGGGGATGGCAGCGATCAGCGCGACGGCGGGGGCGGGGGGAGCGCTGGTAGCGCATCTGATCCCAGCCGAGGTGTTGCGGATCATCATGCCGGTCGTCCTGATCGGCGTTGCGGGCTTCTTTGCGCTGAAACCGGGGCTGACGGACGATACCCGGGCCGAGCGGGTCAAACCTGCTGTCTTTGCGGTCACGGCTGTGCCTTTGATCGCAGCCTATGATGGGTTCTTCGGACCCGGCACGGGGTCGTTCTTCATGATGGGCTTCGTGCTTCTGACCGGCTACGGCGTGCTGAAAGCCACCGCGCACACCAAGATGCTGAACTTTGCTTCGAACATCGGCAGCCTTCTGGTCTTCGTCTTCTCGGGTGCCACCTGGTGGGCGGTGGGCTTTGCTATGGCCGCCGCGCAGGTCGCCGGGGCCAGCCTTGGCGCGCGGCTGGCGATGCGCATCGGCGCGCGGTTGATCAAGCCGCTGCTCGTCGTCACCTCGACCGCAATGGCGCTACGGCTTTTGTGGCAGGCCTTGGCCGGCTGACGGGCCAATCTGGACCAAGTATTCTCGTCGAAAATTCTTGGTATCAGTCGGCGGCCTCGGTCGCGTTGCCCCAGTCAGCCGCCTGCATCTCACGCAGGCGGCTGGCGGTGCGTTCGAATTCGAAGGAGCCTTCGCCTTCGATGTACAGCCGTTCTGGTGCCTCGGCAGCCGAGGCGATGAGGCGCACCTTCGCCTCGTAAAGCGCGTCGATCAGGGTGACGAAGCGCTTGGCCTCGTTGTAGTTGGCCGAAGAAAGCTGGGGGATGTCTTCCAGGATCAGCACCCGGACGGCGCGGGCGATGGCAAGGAAGTCGGCGGGGCCGAGGGGTTTTGAACAGAGGTCCCAGAAGCTGGCCCGTCCAACCCCGTTCGCAAAGCGCGGCAGGGTCAGCTGTCGGCTGTTCACCTCCAGCACCAGGGGTGCTTCGGGCGCGCCGCCGGTCAGGTCGGACCACAGCGCGGCGATCTGAGTGGCAGCGGTCCGGGCCGGGTGGAAATAGACCTGCGTGCCAGCCAGACGGTGCTGGCGGTAGTCGGTCGGGCTTTCCAGTTCGACCACTTCCAGCCGCTCTTCCAGCATGGCGATGAAGGGCAGGAACAGCGCGCGGCTGAGGCCGTCCTTGTAGAGGTCGATCGGCGGGCGGTTCGAAGTGGTGACGACCACCACCCCGGCGGCGAAGAGTTTCTCGAACAGGCGACCCACGATCATCGCATCGGTGATGTCGGTGATCTGCATCTCGTCGAAGGCGAGGAGGCGCAGGTCGCGGGCGATATCTTCGGCGACGGGGGCGAGAGGGTCCTCGACGCCCCGCTGCCGGGCGGCATGCATGCCCTTGTGGACGGACTGCATGAAGGCGTGGAAGTGGACGCGGCGTTTCTGGGGGATGTCGGTCGCGTCGGTGAAGAGGTCCATCAGCATCGACTTGCCGCGCCCGACCCCGCCCCAGAGATAGAGGCCACGCGACGGCTGGACGGGCTTCGCGAAGAGCCCGGCGAAGAGGCCGACCTTGCGGCTGGCGTTGGCCTCCAGCCAGCTGCGCAGGGTCTCCAGCTGTGGCAGGACGGCATGCTGGGCGGGGTCGGCCCGCAGCGTGCCTTCGGCCACGCGGGCCTCGTAGATCTCGGTCAGGGTCTGCCGCATGGGTCAGGAGTAGCGGGCCGGGGGCGGGGGCCGCAAGGGGGTCTGGATGTCCACAGGTGGACAGCGAAGCGGAGCCAAGGATTCCAAAGGCTTGGTCGCGGACAGCTACGTTCCGTCAACCATCCCCAAACCCGCACTGCGCGGTCAGACCTCGATGACGGTGCATTCCCGCAAGAGCCGCATCACGTCCTCGGGGCGGCAGAGCTGGGTTGCATCGGTCGTGACGGCGGCGGAAGCGGCGGCGGAGCCGAGTGCCAGGGCTTCGGCATTCGACTGGCCCTGCGCCAGCGCCAGCACGAAGGCCGCGACGAAGCTGTCGCCCGCGCCTACGGTGGACTTGACCCTCACCTTGGCGGCCTTGGCGAAAAGCTTCTGGTCCTTGTCGGCCAGCACGTTGCCCTCGGCCCCGCGCGCGACGATCACGGTCTTGGCGACGCCCCGGTGCACCAGTTCCTGCGCGAAGGCGGCGGTATCCTCCAGCCGGGGCAGGGGGCGACCGGCCAGTTCCTCGCCCTCCGGACCGTCCATCCGCAGGACCTCAAGCCCGGGGATCGGATGGCGCACCGCCTCGGTCAGAGTGGAGCCGGAGGTGTCTAGGACCACCCGCGTCTCGGGCATCGAGGCCGCAAGCTGCGCCGGGAAATCGACCGGCACGCCGGGGGGCTGGCTGCCAGAAATCACCGAGAAGCCGCCGGGCCGGGCGGTGGCGCGCAGAAGGGTGAAGACGCGGGACCGCTCCGCCTCGCCCCAGACGGGGCCGGGTAGCATGAAGCGGTACTGCTTGCCGGTTGTGTTTTCGTTGACCGTCAGCGACTGGCGCGTCTCGCCTGGACCGAGGATCGACAGGAACGTTACGCCCTCACCCCGGATCAGGCCTGCGAGGCGGTCGCCGGTCAGCCCCCCGATGGCGACAAGCGCAAGGCTGTCGCCGCCCAGGGACTTGATGGCGCGGCTGACGTTGAGGCCGCCACCACCGGGGTCAAGGAGCGGTTCGGTGCAACGGAGCTTGTGGCCGGGGACCAGTTCGTGAACCTCGGTCGCCATGTCAAGCGCGGGGTTGAGAGTGAGGGTGAGAATCGGAAGCTGGGACATGCGGCACCTGTGGCTGTTACCGCTATCATAAAGCCTTCATCCGGAAATGGAACTGCCCCCGGCGGTTGAAGCCGGGGGCAAAAGTTTTCGAAATCTTTTGGCAAAATCCTTCGAAGGATTTTGGCTCTGTGCTTCAGCCGTTCAGCATCAGCTGGTAGCTGGCGGGCACATAGCGGAAGCCGTCGCCTTGCGGCTCGACATAGCCCACGCCCGGGAAGGGCATGTGGTAGCCGATGAAGGGAATCTTGTCGGCGGCGATCATGCCGAAGACCTGCTTCCGGACGGCAGCCGCCGCGGCCTTGTCGGCGTCAAAGCGAACCTCCCAGTCGGGCTTCTGCAGCGACCAGACGTAGTGGTTGGCGGTGTCGGCGGTGATCATCAGGCGCTGGCCGTCGGATTCGATCTGGTAGACCATGTGACCCGGCGAGTGGCCGAAAGCATCCATTCCCGTGATCCCGGTGACGACGCTGCCGTTGTTGTCGAGGAAGGTGATCTTGTCGGCCAGGGGCTTCACGTTCTTGTCGAAGCCTTCGTTGGCGGCCCCGGCCCAATGATTGTGCTCGGTCGCACCGGTGACGTAGCGGGCGTTGGCGAAAGTCGGGGTCGTCCCGTCCGCGCCCATCAGCCCGCCGATATGGTCGCCGTGCATGTGGGTCAGGACCACGACGTCCACCTGGTCGGGCGTGAACCCGGCGGCAGTCATCGCGGCGAGGGTGCCTTCGGCGGCAAGGCCGGTGTCGAACAGCACCAGTTCGGCCCCGGTGTTGACCACGGTCGGGGTGAAGAAGTTCTGCGTCTTGTCGGCGGGGATGAAGTTTGCGGCCGACAGGGCGGCGAAATCCTCGGGGCTGGCATTGGTGCCGAAGGTTTCCTGCGGCTTGTCGCCCGCGCGCGTGCCGGCCAGAAGCGTCGTCACCTCGAACGCGCCAAGCTTGAAGCGGTGGAACGGGGCCATGCCTGCCCCCTGCATCTCGGCCTTGGCGAAGACGGGCAGGGGCAGGGCGGCGGCGAGGGGCATGGTGGCACCGGCGAATAGGGCCTGACGGCGAGAGAGTCGGGTCATCTTGTCCTCCTTCAATTGGATGCGGGAAGGGTAGGGCAAGTTGACCGCGCTTCCGGTCACGGGCGCGTCATGCGCCGTGCCGATCTGCACAGTGGATGTGCAGGAGGGCCGGGAACCGGGTCATTCCCACCAGCGGTCGATGGCGGAGATCTGGTCATCGGTCCAGCCGAAGTGGTGCGCAATCTCGTGGACCACGACATGCGTCACCAGTTCCTGCAGCGAGACATCGCCCCGTTCAGCCCATTCGTCCAGGATCGGACGGCGGAACAGCCAGACCACGTCGGGGCGGGTCATCTGATCGGCAGTGGATTTCTCGGTCAGCGGGATGCCGTCGTAAAGACCGGTGAGGTCAAAGGCATCGTCGACGCCAAGGTCCACCAGCATGTCTTCGTCCGGGAAATCCTCGACCCGGATGCGCACCAGGGTCGCGGCTTCGCGAAAGGTTTCGGGCAGGGTGGACACGGCCTCGTGCGCCAGCTGTTCGAGAAGGGCAAGCGAGGGGGCGATACTGTCGGGCGATGGGTTGGTCATGGGGGGAACATAGGGAGCCGTCGGGGTGTCCGAAAGGGGACATCGGGCGAAGAAACTTCCGGAATAACATGATAGGATCGCTGCGGAAGAACGGAGGCGGCGATGGCGACCGAAGCGAAGACCAAGAGTGCTCCGCTGGACCGCGACGTCTGGCTGGCGGGCGTCGACCCTGGGCGGCGGGCAGAGGCAGAGCGGCTGCTGGCAGTGTTCGGCGAGGTGACGGGATGGGAACCGCGGCTTTGGGGCCCGTCGATGGTGGGGTTCGGGCGCTATGTCTATCGCTATGACAGCGGGCATGGCGGGGAGAGCCTCGCCACCGGCTTTTCGCCACGGAAGGCGGAGCTTTCGGTCTACATCCTGCCCGGCTACGCCGATTTTGGGGCGATTCTGAACCGTCTGGGGCCGCATCGGTTGGGCAAGGCCTGTCTTTACATCAGGCGACTGGATGCGGTGGATGAGGGCGTGCTGCACGAGCTGATCCGGGAGGGGCTGAAGGCGCTGTCGGCGCGGTGGCCGGTGTCAGCGGTCTAGGGATCAAGGATTTCGGCAATCGCGGCAGTGATTTGGTCCTTGTGGCCAAGAAGCAGGTGTCCGCCCGTGTCCACGGCAAGGAAACGCGCGCGGGGCAGGGACCGGGACAGGAATTCGGCGATCGGGAATGGGTTTATGCCGTCGTCTTTCGCGTGGACGATCAGGGTCGGCGCGGTGATCCGGTCAAGCGGATAGGTCGCGGCGGGGTCGATGGCGGCGCCTTCGTTGGCAAGGCCGGGGAGACGGTCGGTCACCGGAAGGAACGTCTGGACCAGGGCGGCCACGGTTGCACTCTCTTCGTGCGTCAGTGCCACGCGGAGGGCTGGCGTCACGTCGAAGGCGGGGTCGAGGAGACCCGGGGCAGTGTGCAGGATCGCCCAGATCGGGAAGTCGCTGGCGAAGAGCAGCTGGTAGGCCCAGGCGGGCATCGGCAGGTCTTGGGCGGCGGCGGTCAATGGCGTGAACGGGGCCGAGGAGAGAAGTGCCACGCCATTGATCCGGTCGGGCGCAAGGGCGGCGAGCTGCAGGGCCGGGGGCACCCCGCCCGACATGGCAAGGACACCGGCGCGGTCGATACCTTGTACGTCGAGAATGTCGAGAAGGGCTTCGGCCTGCGCCAAGGTCGAGGCGTACTTTGGCAGGGCCGAGCGCAGATAGCCAAAGCGTGAGACCGCAATCCAGCGATGGCCGGGCGGACCGAACATCTGTGCCAGAAGCAGCCCCTGATCGTAGCCGCCGCCTGCACCATGCAGAACCAGTACCGGCGTTCCCTCGCCCACGCTGGCCACTTCCATCGGGCCGTGGCGCGTGTCGACCAGGGTGCTGCCCTCGGCGAGGTCCACCCGCAGCCGGGTGAGATCGCGCCTGAACGCTCCATATCCGGCAAGGCCGACAAGCGCGGCTATGACGACAAGAAAGGCAAGGGTCAGTAGCATCTTGCGCATGGGATGGCTCCCGCAGGGGTGATGAGCGCAGGTTGATCCAGTTCTGTCGGGTGCGCGCTGATCAGGATCAATCCGCCCCCCGGGGCCCAACTGGACAAATCAGGGGGCTTGTGACAGGGAAGGGCGGTTCAAGGAGCCGCTCTCATGACCGTCACCACCCGCTTTGCCCCCTCGCCCACCGGCTGGATCCATGTGGGCAACCTGCGCACTGCGCTGATGAACTATCTGATCGCGCGCCAGAACGGCGGGACCTTCATCCTGCGGCTGGACGACACGGATCAGGAGCGGTCGAAGCAGGAATACATCGACGGGCTGAAGGCCGACCTTGCCTGGCTGGGGATCAAGTATGACCGCATCGAGCAGCAATCGAAGCGCATGGCCCGCTATGCCGAGGCCGCCGAGCAGCTGAAGGCCGCCGGGCGGTTCTATGAGTGTTTCGAAAGCCCGGTCGAGCTGGACCTGAAGCGGAAGAAGCAGCTGAACATGGGCAAACCGCCGGTCTATGACCGGGCGGCGCTGTCGCTGACCGAAGACCAGAAGGAGGCCTATCGGGCCGAGGGGCGGCAGGGCTATTGGCGCTTCAAGCTGGATCAGGAGCGGATCGAGTGGACCGACGGGATCATCGGGGATATCTCGATCGATGCCGCAAGCGTCTCGGACCCGGTGCTGATCAAGGCGGACGGGCAGGTGCTGTATACCTTTGCGTCCTCGGTGGACGACGTGGACTTGGGCGTCACGCATATCGTGCGCGGGGCCGACCATGTGACGAACACCGCGACACAGATTCAGATCATGAAGGCTTTGGGCGGAGTGCCGCCGACCTTTGCGCACCATTCGCTGCTGACAGGGCCGCAGGGCGAGGAGCTGTCGAAGCGCCTTGGTGTGCTGTCCTTGCGCGACCTGCGGGCGCGGGGGGTGGAGCCGATGGCGCTGCTGAGCCTGATGGCCCGGCTTGGGTCGTCGAAGCCGGTGGAGCTGGCCCATTCGATGGACGAGCTGACGGCGGGTTTCGAGATCGGATCCTTCGGGGCCGCGCCGACCAAGTTCGACGCCGAGGACCTGTTCCCGCTGACCCGGCACCATGTGCAGGGCCTGCCGTTCGCAGCCGTCAAGGACCGGATCGCAGCGCTGGGCGTGCCGGAGGCCGAGGCCGAGGGCTTCTGGGCCGTGGCCAAGGGCAACATCACCATCCTCGATGACCTTGGCCAGTGGTGGACCCTGTTCCGCGATGGCGCCGAGCCTGTGGTCGATGACGCCGACCGCGACTTCGTGCGGCAGGCGCTGGGGCTGCTGCCTGCAAAGCCCTGGACGACGGCGACGTGGGGTGAGTGGACTGCGGTGGTGAAGGAAGCGACGGGCCGCAAGGGCAAGGACCTGTTCCGCCCGCTCCGCCGGGCGCTGACCGGGCGCGATGCGGGGCCGGAGATGGCCGACGTGATGCCGCTGCTGCAGAAAGTGCCAAGCGTCTGAGCCTTTGGCGGACCCCGGGGGCGCTTCGCCCCCCGGACCCCCCGAGGATGTTTTTTGACAGATGAATGGCCAGACCCAGATTTCCGGGTTTGACCAAGGGGTTGATCATGGCCGGACCGGGCGCGCAGGCGAAGTTTGTCGAAGGGAACCTGTTCCGGCATGTGTCGGTGATGGCGCTGACCTCGTCCATCGGGCTGATGGCGGTGTTCGTCGTCGACCTGATCAACATGCTCTACATCGCGATGCTGGGCCGTGAGGAACTTGCGGCGGCCATCGGCTATGCAGGTGCGATCCTATTCTTCACGACAAGCTTCGGCATCGGCATGTCCATCGCCGTGGGCGCGCTCGTCGCCCGGGCGCTGGGCGCGCGGGACCCGGTGCTGGCGCGGGAGAAGGCGACGACCGGGGTGGTGCTGGGTTTTGTCTTCGGATCACTTTTTGCCGCCGTGGTCTGGGTGTTCCTGTCGCCGCTTGTCGGGCTTCTGGGGGCCACGGGCGAGACGGCGGCGCTGGCGGTGCATTTCCTGCAGATCGTTGTCCCTTCGCAGCCGCTGCTGATGGTCGGCATGGTCGGCGGGGCGATCCTGCGCAGTCATGGCGACGCGCGGTCGGCGATGATGGCGACGGTCTGGGGCGCGATTGCCACGGCGGTGCTGGACCCGATCCTGATCTTCGGTCTGGGCTGGGAGTTGACCGGAGCGGCGATTGCCAGCGTTGCAGCGCGGGTGGTGATCGCATGGATGGCGCTGCGGCCGATCACGGCGAAATACGGTGGGTTCAACCGCCCGACGCCGGGGCAGGTGATAGCCGACATGGGGCCGGTCTGGGCGATTGCGGTGCCCGCGATCCTGACCCAGGTGGCGACGCCGGTCGGGCAGGCCTTTGTCACCCGCGCGACTTCGGCCTATGGCGAGGCGGCGGTGGCAGGGATGGCGATTGCCGGGCGACTGACGCCGGTCGCCTTCGGAGTGATCTTCGCGCTGTCGGGGGCCATCGGGCCGATCATCGGCCAGAACTTCGGCGCGGGGCGAATGGACCGGGTGAAGCGCACGCTGTACGACGGGTTGATCTTCACCGGGCTGGTCATCGTGCTGGTCTCGGCGCTGCTGTTCATCTTGCGCGCGCCGATTGCCGATGCGTTCAAGGCCGAGGGGCTGACGCGGGACCTTGTGTACCTGTTCTGCGGGCCGCTGGCGCTTCTCTGGTTCTTCAACGGGATGATCTTCGTCGGCAATGCGGTCTGCAACAACCTGGGGCGGCCGTTCTGGTCAACCGTGGTGAACTGGGGCCGGCATACCGTGGGAACGATCCCGCTGGCGATCTGGTTCGGCAGCATGTGGGGCGCGCAAGGGGTTCTGATCGGGCAGGCGATTGGCGGGGTGGCTTTCGGGTTGGCGGCTGTCTGGCTGGCGCTGGTCGCGATCCGCGCGCCGGTCATACCGATGCAACGCGGCCGCCCGGTTCCCGAGGCCGCACCCGAGACCGAGCCGGTTGCCAGCCCGGGCGAGCGTCGGGCTTGAACGAGTTCGCCTGAACCGGCTCGTGTTCGCGTTAAGTTCTCATGAACCCTGTCCTGTTATTCCCGTCCTGACAAGGTCGGGAGAAGCCCATGGCGGAAAACAGCAGCACCGCGCCCGGGATGGCAGGCAACAACACCTATACTGGCAGTGCGGGGAACGACACCTTCACCGCCGGCGGGGGCAATGACGTCGTCAACGCCGGAACCGGTGACGACCGAATCGCCGGCGACGGGCCACTCGCGGGGCAGTGGACCTATGCGGTCTACACGCGTGATTTCACCGGCTCCACGGGCCAGACCGGGACGATTTCCTCGGGGACGCTGCGCGGCACGGGCTATGTCGACGATTTCAACGTCCTGGCTCTGCGCAACACGCTGGCGGGTACTGCCCAGGGGACGAACCAGGACGATTTCGGGGTCATCTACCAGTCGACGCTGAACATCACCTCGACCGGCACCTACACGTTCGGGGTCACGTCCGACGATGGCTCACGCGTCATCATCCGGGACAGTTCCGGCAACATCGTCTTCAACCTGGACAACGACCGCGAGCAGCCCGCGAACACCGCAAACGGGTCGGTCACCCTGCAGGCCGGGCAGACCTACTCGATCGAGCTCTACTATTGGGAAAACCAGGGCGATACCGCGTTTGGCGCTACGATTGCCGGGCCGGGGTTCACCCAGACCGCGCTTTCGACCTCGCCCCTGGTCGGCACGCCGCCGCTGGCAGAGGGGCATGTCGACGGTGCCGATACCCTGTACGGCCAGGGCGGAAGCGACACGATCTCTGGCGGTGGCGGCAGTGATGTCATCTATGGCGGCACGGAAGCCGACAGCCTTCTGGGCGAAGCGGGCAACGACCAGCTTTTCGGCGAGGCGGGCAATGACACGCTTTCGGGCGGGCAGGGCGACGACACGCTCTATGGCGGGACCGAGTCCGACAGCCTGAGCGGCGGCGATGGCAATGATCTCATGTACGGCGAGGCCGGTCTTGACACGCTGGTGGGCGGTCTTGGCAACGATGTGCTGTATGGCGGCGTCGAGGCGGACAGCCTGTCGGGCGACGACGGCAACGACCGGCTGTTCGGCGAGGATGGTCTTGATACGCTGTCCGGCGGAGCGGGGAACGACACGCTGTCCGGGGGTGGCGATGCCGACCGGCTGTACGGCGGGACCGGGGACGACCAGCTTTACGGCGATGCCGGTCTTGACACGATCAGTGCCGGGGCGGGTGCGGACACGGTCTACGGCGGCAACGACGCGGACAGCATCCTGGGCGAGGATGGCGATGACCGGCTGTATGGGGACGCGGGGGTCGACACGCTGGACGGGGGGCTGGGCAATGACCAGCTTTTCGGGGGGAGCGAGTCCGACAGCCTGAGCGGCGATGCCGGCAATGACCTTCTCGACGGCGGCAGCAACACCGACACGATCGCAGGCGGTGACGGCAACGATACGATTTATGCCGGAACCGAGGATGATACGGTCTTTGGCGGCGCCGGGACTGACGTGATCGATGGCGGCAGCGGCCGGGACTTCATCATCTATGGCACCGGCGACGATACGATCTACGGCGGCGCCGGGGACGATTACATCGACGATATCGAAGGGCAGCGTTTGTCCGGCACCAACCTCGTCTATGGGGGTGACGGTGCAGACCGGGTCTATACCGGCCAGGACGCGGACACTACCTATGGCGGGGCTGGTGCGGATACCGTCTCGGGCGAGGAAGGCAACGACCTGATCTACGGGGGGGCCGGGGCTGACCTTTTGCTCGGCGAGGACGGGCGCGACACCTTCGTCATGCAGGATGGCGACTTCGCCCAAGGCGACCGGGTGGATGGCGGCAGTGGCGGCGACGACTTCGACACTCTCGACCTGTCGGGCTACGGCTGGGCGCGCACGGATATCTTCTACAATTCGTCGGACAACGAATCCGGGATCGTGACCTTTTACGACGCGAATGGCGCGTACCTCGGTGCCATGGATTTCAGCGAGATCGAGCAGATCATCCCCTGCTTCACGGCGGGAACCCTGGTCGAGACTCCGTCCGGGCCGCGCCCGGTGGAAAGCCTGCAGCCGGGTGATCTGGTCGTGACGCTGGACGACGGCCCGCAACCGGTCCGCTGGGTCGGTCAGCGGCAGCTGGGTCTAGCCGATCTCGTCGCCGACCCCACCCTGCAACCGGTCGAGATCGGCGCGCATGCCTTTGGCACGAATGTCCCCGACCGGGCGATCCGCGTCTCGCCGCAGCATCGGGTCCTCTTTGGCGGCGCTGTCTGCGAACTGCATTTTGGCGCGGATGAGGTTCTGGTGCCCGCGATCCAGCTGGTCGAACAGCGCCACGTCAGCCAACGGCTGGCCCCGGTGACCTACGTCCACATCATGTTCGACCGCCACCAGATCGTGAAAACCCACGGGATGTGGTCTGAAAGCTATCAACCGGGTGAGCGGACGCTGGACGGAATGCCCGATCTGCAACGCGAGGAACTCCTCCGCCTGTTTCCGGAACTGTCCACCGAAGGGTCCTATCCGGCGGCACGGATGACGCTGAAGGGTTACGAGACGAAGGTCCTGCTTCATTCATGAGCCGCCTGCCACCGTCGGTTCCGTGCGGCATACCGTCGTATTCCGTTTTCCTCTTGCCCCCTCGGGTGGCATTGCGCTAGGCAAAGCCTGTCAGGTTCGGGAGAATCCGGCGGGCCCGCACAGGCCCAATGGTGCCGAAGGAGCAACCGCCCCGGTAAACTCTCAGGCGCAAGGACCGTTTCTGACGACAGACTCTGGAGAGTTCCCGGGCCACCGGGACGCCGAAGGGATAACGATCTCAGGCGCGCCATAGGGCGCAAGGACAGAGGGGGCATCGCAGGGCGGGGATCAGCCCGCCTGACGGTGCCGGTGCGTTTTCCGGCCAGAAAGAGGGGGGCGGCAATGGCCGACCTTGAGGAAGCGGACCTTCTGCATCTGGGGCTGGAGCCCCTGCATGAAGAGCTTGGCGGCAAGATGGTGCCCTTTGCGGGCTACCGGATGCCGGTGCAGTACCCGGACGGGGTGCTGAAGGAACATCTGCACACGCGCGCGGCAGCGGGATTGTTCGACGTCTCACACATGGGCCAGGTGATCCTGCGGCCGAAGGGCACGCTGAACGAGTTGAAGCTGGCCTTCGAGGCGCTGATGCCGGTCGATGTGCTGGGGCTGGCCGAGGGGCGGCAGCGCTATGGTCTTTTCACCAACGATCAGGGCGGCATCCTGGATGACCTCATGTTCACCAATCGCGGGGATCACCTGTATGTGGTGGTGAATGCGGCCTGCAAAGCCGCCGACATCGCCCACATGACCGCCGGGATGCCCGGTGTTGCGGTGGAACCCGTGACTGACCGCGCCCTTCTGGCGCTGCAGGGGCCGGGGGCCGAGGCGGCTCTCGAAGCACTGGCGCCCGGCGTTGCCGCGATGCGGTTCATGGATCACCGGGTGATCGGCGAGATCTGGGTTTCGCGGTCGGGCTATACTGGCGAGGACGGGTTTGAAATCTCGGTCCCTGACGCGCAGGCGGACGGGTTCGCACGAAAGCTGCTGGCGCAAGCCGGCGTCGCGCCCATCGGCCTTGGCGCGCGGGACAGTCTGCGGCTTGAGGCGGGGCTTTGCCTTTACGGCCATGACATCGACACCACGACCAGCCCTGTCGAAGCGAACCTGACCTGGGCGATCCAGAAGGCCCGCAAGGCCGGTGGCGCGCGGGAAGGTGGCTTCCCCGGTGCGGCCCGCATCCTGAAGGAACTGGCCGAAGGGCCGGAACGGCTCCGCGTCGGCCTGCGCCCCGAAGGTCGGGCCCCGATGCGCGAGGGTGTGGCGTTGTTCGCCGAAGACGGGACGCCTGTCGGAAATGTGACCTCGGGCGGTTTCGGGCCGTCGATCGAGGCCCCGATAGCGATGGGTTACGTGGCCCGCGCCCATGCTATCCTCAGCACGACTCTCATGGGTGAGGTGCGCGGCAGGCGCCTGCCCGTGACCGTGACCGAGATGCCTTTCCAACCGACAACCTACAAGCGCTGAGGACTGATTGATGAAATATACCAAGGAACACGAATGGCTGCGCGTCGAGGGTGACCTCGTGGTTGTCGGCATCACCGAACATGCCGCGACCCAGCTGGGCGACGTGGTTTTCGTGGAGTTGCCGGAGACCGAGACCATGGTGGCCGAGGGCGACGAGGTCTGCGTGATCGAAAGCGTCAAGGCCGCCTCCGACATCCTGGCCCCGATTGACGGTGAGATCGTCGCGGTGAATTCCAAGCTGGTCGACAACCCGGGCCTGGTGAACGAGGACCCGACCGTGGCCGCCTGGTTCTTCAAGCTGAAGGTCGATGATCTGAGCGTGCTCGACCAGTTCATGGACGAGGACGAGTATCAGGACCTGATCGGCTGATCGTCCCTGTGCCCGGTGTGGCACTCGCGCCGGGCAAAACTTTTCGAAAAGTCTTGCAAATTCCTTCGACGGAATTTGTCCGCCCCATGCCCGAGGTAGCGCCATGACCTTCACGCCCACCGATTACAACCCTTACGACTTTGCCAACCGCCGCCACATCGGCCCCTCTCCGGTCGAGATGGAGGAAATGCTGGCCGCTGTCGGCGTGCGGAGCCTGGACGAGCTGATCGACCAGACCGTGCCCCCGTCGATCCGCCAGTCGAAGCCCTTGCCCTGGGCACCCCTGGCCGAGCATGAGCTGCTGGCGAAGATGAAGGAAGTGGGTGCAAAGAACCGGGTGATGACCAGCCTGATCGGGCAGGGCTATTACGGCACGGTGACCCCCCCGGCGATCCAGCGCAACATCCTGGAGAACCCGGCCTGGTACACGGCCTACACGCCCTACCAGCCCGAGATTGCCCAAGGGCGCTTGGAGGCGCTGCTGAATTTCCAGACCATGGTCTGCGACCTGACGGGGCTGGACGTCGCCAACGCCTCGCTGCTGGACGAGGCGACTGCGGCGGCCGAAGCCATGACGATGGCGGAACGGGTGGCGAAGTCGAAGGCGAAAGCCTTTTTCGTCGACCGCTTTTGCCATCCCCAGACCATCGCGGTCATCAAGACGCGCGCCCTGCCTTTGGGGATCGAGATCGTCGAGGATGACGTGCGCAAGCTGGACCCTGCCAGGGTCTTTGGCGCGATCTTCCAGTATCCCTCCAGCTACGGCCATGTGACCGACTTCACCCAGCGCATCGCCAGCCTGCATGCGGCGGGGGCCATCGCGATCATGGCGACCGATCTGCTGGCGCTTTGCATGCTCAAGGAACCCGGCGCGATGGGGGCGGATATCGCCGTCGGCTCGGCGCAGCGGTTTGGGGTGCAGATGGGCTATGGCGGGCCGCACGCGGGTTTCATGGCGGTCAAGGATGCGCACAAGCGGCAGATGCCGGGGCGGATCGTCGGCGTCTCTATCGATGCGCAGGGCGGCAAGGCCTACCGGCTGTCGCTGCAAACCCGCGAGCAGCATATCCGGCGCGAGAAGGCGACGTCGAACGTCTGCACGGCGCAGGCTTTGCTGGCCGTCATGGCGTCGATGTACGCGGTTTTCCACGGGCCGAAGGGCCTGCGGGCGATTGCCGAGCGGGTGCATTTCCTGACCCAGAGGCTGGCGCGGGCGCTGAAGGCGGCGGGGGCGAAGGTCGACCCGCGGGCCTTCTTCGACACGATCACGGTCGAGGTCGGAGTGGGGCAGGCCGGTATCCTTGCCGCCGCCCGCAACGAAGGGCTGAACTTCCGCAAGATAGGCAACGACCGCGTGGGGATCAGCCTGGACGAGACGACGGACGAACGCGTGCTGATCAAGGTCCTCCGCGCATTCGGCATCGACGGGGTGCCCCCGCACCGCGCAACTTTGGGTTTCCCGGAGGAGATGCTGCGCACCTCCGACTACCTGACCCATCCGGTCTTCCACATGAACCGGGCCGAGTCCGAGATGATGCGCTACATGCGCCGCCTGTCGGACCGCGACCTGGCGCTGGACCGGGCGATGATCCCGCTGGGGTCCTGCACGATGAAGCTGAACGCCGCGGCCGAGATGATGCCGATCACCTGGCCGGAGTTCGGAAGCCTGCACCCCTTCGCGCCGCGCGACCAGGCTTTGGGCTACCATGAGGCGATCAGCGACCTCTCTGCCAAGCTCTGCGAGATCACCGGCTACGACGCGATGTCGATGCAGCCGAACTCGGGTGCGCAGGGGGAATATGCGGGGCTGCTGACGATCCTCGCCTATCATCGCAGCCGGGGCGATACGCAGCGGACGGTCTGCCTGATCCCGACCTCGGCGCATGGCACCAACCCGGCCTCGGCGCAGATGGCGGGGATGGAGGTGGTCGTGGTCAAAGCCTCGGCCAACGGCGACGTGGATGTCGAGGACTTCCGCGCCAAGGCCGAAGCGGCGGGCGACAGGCTGGCGGCCTGCATGATCACCTACCCGTCGACACACGGCGTCTTCGAGGAGACCGTCAAGGCGATCTGCCAGATCACCCATGACCACGGCGGGCAGGTCTACATCGACGGGGCGAACATGAACGCCCTTGTCGGGCTGGTGAAACCGGGCGAGATCGGCGGGGACGTGAGCCACCTGAACCTGCACAAGACCTTTGCCATTCCGCATGGCGGCGGGGGGCCGGGCATGGGGCCGATTGGCGTCAAGGCGCATCTGGCGCCGCATCTGCCGGGACACCCCGAGACGGATAACCCGGAAGGCGGGGGACTGAAAAGCACGGATCAGGGCACTGTGTCGGCTGCACCCTACGGGTCGGCAAGTATCCTGCTGATCAGCTGGGCCTACTGCCTGATGATGGGCGGACCGGGGCTGACGCAGGCGACACGGGTGGCGATCCTGAACGCGAATTACATCGCGGCCCGGCTGTCGCCGCACTACCCGATCCTGTTCATGGGCAACAAGGGCCGCGTAGCGCATGAGTGCATCCTGGACACCCGGCCCTTCGCCGAGGCTGGCGTGACGGTGGACGACATCGCCAAGCGCCTGATCGACAACGGATTCCACGCGCCGACCATGTCCTGGCCGGTGGCAGGGACGCTGATGGTTGAGCCGACGGAGTCTGAAACCAAGGCCGAGATTGACCGCTTCATCACCGCACTTCTGTCCATCCGGGACGAAATCCGGGCCGTCGAGAAGGGCGAGATTGCCGCCGAGGACTCCCCGCTTCGCTATGCCCCGCACACGGTGGCGGCGCTGGTCGGAGACTGGAACCGGAAGTACAGCCGCGAGGCCGGTTGCTTCCCGCCGGGATCGTTCAAGGTCGACAAGTACTGGCCGCCGGTGGGTCGCGTCGACAACGTCTACGGCGACCGGAACCTGATCTGCACCTGCCCGCCGGTCGAATCCTACGCCGAAGCGGCGGAGTAGACCCAAGCCCAAGAATTTTCGTCGAAAATTCTTGGGCGCCCGTCAGGGCTGCGGCTTCGGCGCGGGCGTGCCAAGTGCCCCGCCCGGCCGCGTGCCAAGCCCGCCACCCGCACCGATGCCGCTGGTCTTCGGCCGCGTCAGGTCCGGCACCTTGGGCGGCGCTTTCACTCCGGGAGCAGAGCCTAGGACCTTGCCCCCGCCCGCCCCGCTTTGCCGGGCAAGGCAATCTTGCGCCTGCACCAGCGCCGGACCGATGCCGTCCACATCGAACCCGTCGTCGATCCCCATGCCCAGCATCCGCAGGTAGCGCCCGCTGTTCAGGAAATCGACCGTGGCACCGATCCCGTCATAGGTGATCCCGGAATAATCCGCATCCCAGGCCTCGCCGTTGCCGATGGCGGGCAGGCCGGTTTCCATCATCACCCAAAGCTCGAACTTCTGGCCCGGTTCGAACTTGATGTCCGGCTGCGACAAGAGGATCGACAGCGTGTCATTGGGGTAAAGCCCGACCCACAGGGTTTGGCCATTCTGGTAGCTGACCGTAGTGTAGCAGTACGAAAACGCCCCGGCATTGTCGGTATAGGCCCCGCCGACCCAGTTTCCGGCCTCGAACTGCGACCCGGGGATTTCCGTGACCTGTGCGGTGACCGGTGTCAGGCTGGTGACGACGAAAGCTGCGGCAAGAAGCGAAAGGCGCATGGCAAATCCTGAAGCGGGGTTTGCCGCAAGAATGCCGAGGCACCCGCCAAGAGGCAAGTCAGGCTTTCCGCAACAATATCCCCGGCATTGACCACATGCGGCGGGCGCGATAGCCCTGCCGGACGATGACTTCACCCCGACACCCCTTTGTTGACGGGCTGGCCGCCAGCCTGCCGATCGTCATGGGCTACCTGCCCATCTCTTTTTCCTTCGGCGTCGCCGCGACCCGCGCAGGGTTCAGCGCGACCGAGGCTTTTGCCCTGTCACTGATCATCTACGCAGGCGCCTCGCAGTTCCTGGCGCTGGTGCTTCTATCCTCGGGCGCGCCGGTGCTGATCTCTGCCTTCACGCTGATCGCGATGAACCTGCGCCACGTTTTGTACGGCCCGGCCCTGATGCGCGAGGCTGGGGACAAGGCCAGCACCCGCCACGCCTGGGCCTGGGCCTGGGGCCTGACGGACGAGGTCTTCGGCCAGGCACTGGGGTCGCTGGCCCGGGGGCAGGCGTTTTCGGAAAGCTACATGTTCGGCCTTGGGCTAGCCGCCTATGCGGCCTGGATTCTTGGCACCCTTGTCGGGGCCTTGGCAGGGGGCAGTGCGCTGGAGGGCTGGCCTGCCGTCAGCGCGGGTTTGGGCTTCATGCTGCCTGCGTTGTTCCTGGCGCTCCTTTTGTCGATCCTCAGCCGCAGGCAGGTGCCGGTGATCGCGGTGGCCGGGCTGGTCACCGTGGCCGCAACGCTGGTGATCAGCGCGACCAGCGGCATCCTTCTGGGCATGCTTGCTGGCGCAGTCGCCGGGTTGGTGCGGCGATGAACTGGGACCTTCTGACGGTCGCGCTTTTGGCCGGGGCCGCGAACTGGGTGTTCCGCGCCTTGCCGGTGATCACCCGCAGCGACCGGATGGCCGTCGGCGGCTGGCTGGAGCGGTTTCTGTCCGCCACCGGCCCCGCCGCCATCGCCACGCTGTTCGTCGCGGCGATCCTGCCCGCGCTGACCCCGGACGTGCGCGCGCTGTTGCCGGTGATCGCGGGAACGCTCGCCGTGTTTGGCATCTATGCCTTGCGCCGTTCGGTCGTGCTGGCGACCCTCGCCGGGGCGCTGGCGCATGGGTTGACGGTCTGGCTTCTGGGCTAGCGGCCGCCCGACGGATCGCTTGCGCTGGCGCCCCGCATGCGCGACCATGCCTGCAGGAAGGAAGGTCCACCATGCTGGAGATCAGCCCCCGGAAAGTCGTGCATGTGGTCTACCTCGCCCGCGAGGCCGAGGTCGGGTCGGCCGAGTTGCACGCCTTCATCGGCGCCCTGAACGACGACGAAAAGGCGCAGCTGACCGCCGTCGCCTGGGTCGGTCGCGGCGCCTTCGAGCCCGAGGATTTCGACGAAGCCGTCGCTACCGCCGTGTCCGAGGCGACGACGCCGACGGCGGATTACCTGATGGGGATGCCGCATCTTGCGGAAAACCTTGAGGCCGGCCTGGATGCGCTGGGGGTCGACGTGTCTGGTGAGGAAGAGGATTTTCTCTAACGACCTTGCGCAACGGCATTTGCCTGCACATCTTCCAACCTGACCAGATGTGAGGTGCTCCATGCCCGTCGCCGATGCCCTGAAACTGACCTGCGCCACCTGTGGCCAGGCGAACCGCGTGCCTTCCGCCCGGTTGGCCGACGCCCCGAAATGCGGTGTCTGCGGCGACGTGCTTCTGGACGGCAAGGTGGCCGAACTGGACGCCGCCGCTCATGACAAGGTCACACGCTCGGATACCCTGCCGGTCCTGGTCGACTATTGGGCACCTTGGTGCGGCCCCTGCCGGATGATGGCACCGGAATTCGCCAAGGCCGCCAAGGCGCTGGCGACGGAAGCTCGGTTGATGAAGCTGAACACCGAGGACCACCCCCAGATCTCGGCCCGCGCTGGAATTCGCGGCATCCCCGCGTTGATCCTGTACCGCGGCGGCCGCGAGATCGCCCGCCTGGCCGGTGCGCGCCCGGCAGCCGACATCGTCGCTTTCGTCCGCCAACACGCCCGCTGACGCTGCCACCCGCGCCCGCCACCCCCGCTTGACTCCACCCCCGATTTGCGCTGAATACAGCGGCGCGGATGGGGCAGTAGCTCAGTTGGGAGAGCGTATCGTTCGCAATGATAAGGTCAGGGGTTCGATCCCCCTCTGCTCCACCAAATTCCCGAAGATATGATGTGAAAAGACAGGGAAACCTGGTGCGGGATCACGGCTGTCCGACCACCTGTTCCACCACCGTGCCCCAAATCCCACGATGGGTCGGCCGTGTCGATGATGCACAGCGCGGCGAAAAGGCGGCCGGGCGGTTTGAGCTCGAGATAGCAAACACAGTTGGTCAAAGTCGCTGGTGCGACAGGCTGCGAACCAACGGCGCATGAAGACCCGAAACACCCTTCATGGCGACACCTCTTTCAGAATATCGGGTCCTTCGTTCAATCAGGGCTTCGGCACTGCCGACATTCTCTGGGCGCTTTGCAGAATCAGCTGCTCGTCCCGCATGGCGAGGGCCGCGCGCAGACTTGCACGGTAGGTGCGACTGACTGGCAGCACCAGACCGGTATCGAGCCGGCAAGTGACACGGTTTCCGCCAGCCTCAAGTGCCGAAACATGGGCCAGCGCAACCCAGTGCGAGCGGTGGATCGCTTGACCCGGGACCACGCCAAGCGCTTCGACGGCACGACCGAAGGACATCAGGATCAAGGCCTCCCCGATGCTTGTGTAGACGCGCAGATAGTGCAGTTCGGCCGAGATCGCGACGATGTCGGTCCCGATGCGCCGTGGCAGCCGTGACACCAGATCAAGCAATTGTCCGCTCTCGTTAAGCGGGTCGCTGGCGATGGCTGGTGAGCTTGCGGCGCCATCGACTGGCGGCGGTTCGTCCGCGGTTTCGGCATCTTGCTGTTGGGCAATGATGATCAGGCGCGGGCTGTTCAGGAGGACCCAGAACAGAACCGCCGTCGCCCCGCTGTCGCGCAACTCATCGATCAAGCCGAGAATGGAAATCGGTTCAGGGTCCGCAAGATCGCCGCTCAGGAAGGCGATCCGGTCCAGAAGCAGAAGGTTGAAGACCGCGAAGATGAACGCCCCCACCACACCGACGGTCATGACCAGCAAGAGAGGCGGCAATCGCTCGAACAGCGCGATCCGGCCAAGCTGGATCTGTGCCAGTTCGAAGAGGAACAGGGCCGAAAAGACATGGGCCAGCCAGAAGACCAGCCGCGCGGGCAGGCCAAGCCCCTCCGAGGCCGAAGGCTCGCTTAAGGCAAGGCCGATGGAAAGGAGCGTTCCGGCGGCAATGAGATAGCCGATCCAAGTGTTTCGGGGATCGATCCGCGCGACGAGGCCATCAAGCGTGGGAAAGTGTGATCTGTCGGACAAGGGACCCTGCTCGTAACCTGCTTTTCCGCAAAGCTAGCTGGCCATCCGCCGGAATCAAACCGTCGCTCCGGCCGTTCATGCATCCACGCTGTCGGTTCGTGCAGATCGACTGGTTTCGGGCCAGGGAGCAGGGCAGCACCGGATCAGCCGGTCGGACGACCGCACATGGACCATGCTCAGGTGCCCGACCTATGACGCCGCCCGACCTTCCGCAGTCCGCTTTGAAGATCGCCAGACGACGGATGCTACGACTTGTCCTGCGGACGGATGCCGTGATTGCCGTCCTTCTGGTCCTGACGGTTCTGGTGACAGCCCCGGACAACCGGCGTCTGGGAAGCGCCTTGCAGTTTGTTCTGCCCCTTGTCGCCCTGGGCTGTGCTGCGACACGCGGACAGACGGTCGAGACCCTGGGCCGGTTTTTCGTGCTGCAGGTTGGAATCAAGGGCCCGAAGTACTTGATCGGCGAAAGCCCGATAAGCCAGCGCCCGGACGGTGGCGACAGGGGCTTCCCATCCGGCCATACGGCAGTGGCGACCTTTGGCGCAGTGCAGGCGATCAACCACTGCGCAGCGCTGCATCCGGTGACAAAGGTTGCGGCGGTCGCGGCGGCGGCGGTCACCGGTGGCTCGCGGATCGAATCCGGCCGGCACAGCCTTTGGCAGACCATGGCCGGGGCCGTCTGGGGCTGGGCCGTCGCTTGCATGCCCCTGGCCATGCTGAGAGGCACAGGCCGCTGGATTCGCAAGGTTCGGGGCCGCCATGTCTGATCGACAGCGCATCCAGACCCGCAAGGTTGTTCGTGTCATTGCCACCTCCAACGCCGACCGCCCTGCATCACATATCCTTGCTTGCATCCTTATCAGCTTCGCCGTCTTCGCGATCTGGCCCGAGATCGACCTTCGCGTCTCACGGGTCTTCTACGACCCGGCAACCGGGTTCGTGATCGACGGCAATCCGCTGACCGAGGCACTGCGCCTGGCAGTCTGGAACCTTGCCATCCTGCTTTGTCTTGCGGCCGCTTTCGGCACTATCCTTGGCGCGGCGGGTCGAGAGGTAATTCTGCCAACCCGGGCCTGGGGCTTTATCCTTGCGCTTTACATCCTGGGTCCGGGTGTGATGGCCGAAATGCTGACAAAGCCGCTCTGGGGCCGGGTCAGGCCCTCGCAAATCGCCGAGTTTGGCGGATCCCTGAATTTCAGTCCCCCGAACGAACTCGTCGACTTCTGCTCGCGCAACTGCTCGTTCGTCTCTGGAGAAGTTTCAGGCGCCACCGTAACCGCTCTGGCACTTTTGCTCATTCGATTTCACCTGAGGCACAGGGTTTACAAGACTGTGTCGGTCGTAATGCTGACCGCAGCTTTCTGCCTGCCCCTGGCGGTCGCCTTGCAGCGTGTCGCCGCCGGCCGGCACTATCTGTCCGACACCGTTTTTGCGATGCTCTTCACGCTTCTCCTGGCTCTGGCGTTTTCGGCGGTGCTTGGACCGCTTCCACGCAAGGGTCGCTCGGCGCGGCAAAGACAAGGCGCAGTGCCGACAGATCATTGAGGTGCCGTGGATAGCGCAGTCTCTGCGGGTCGCACGAATGAACGGTTCAGAGATCCAGCAGAGTCCGGGGAGGTGTGGCCGCCCGCTCGCGGCGGGCCTGGCAGGGAGGCGGAGATCGCAGGCCTGCGGCGGCTGTCCCACCTGTGCAACCTTGCGCATTGGGGATCACGCCGCTGACCGATACCAAGCGCGCAGCCTACCTGAAGGCGCGGGACACTTACCTTGAGGCCGAGCAGATGGGGTTCGGGCCCGGGCTTCAACGTTTGTTCCTGACCTGGGGCGGGCAGCAGTTGCCGGCCAACCTGCACCTGCCATTGGATGCCGCAGCCTTTGCGCAAGGTGCCCCCGACAAGTTTCATCTGTTGTCCTCTCGACCCGGGGAAGCAGATGGGCCGGGAAACTGCTGGCGCGTCCTGTCAGGCCAGTTTGCCGCGCGAGGAGATGCTGGCCAATTCCTCCACAACGTTGCCCCGGATCAGGTGGACACGGTCGAAAAGGTTGGTGACCACGCAGGCGTGGTTCGGGATCACGCGCACCCGTTCGCCTACCGTGGGCCGGTCTTGGCAGGCTGACAGATCGACGTGGCCATGTTCCTCCGACAGCGCGGTGATGACCGCGTCCGGATAGGCGGTAATGCGGCCGTGACCGGGCAGAGGGCAGAGGTCGGCAGCCAGCGCCTTCGACCCGGAGTCGAGAATGGCGCGGGTCTCGGTCGGGCGGCTGACCACGGTGGCCAGAACCGTCATTGCGCAGTCGTCCCAGCTGCCAAGGCCGAAGGCGACCTGCATGCGGTCGCTGTAGATGTAGGTGCCTGGGCGGTGTTCGGTGGCAGCGGTCACGAGATGCGCGCGATAAAGGCCCGGGCTCCCCCCGGCCGAGATCACCGGCGGCGGCAGGCCGGCCTCGGTCAGCAGGGCGCGAGCGGCAATCAGCCAGGCGTCTGTCGCGGCTTCGCCGTCGCGCGGCGGATAGGTCATCATGCCGCCGAACCGCAGGCCGGGTGCTGCGGCGATGGCCTGCGCCAGCGCCAGCGCCTCTTCCGGCGTCTGCACCCCGCAGCGATTGGCTCCGGTGTCGCACTCCACCAGCACGGTCAGGGGCTTCTTCGGCGCGGTGAAGGTCGCCGCATAGCCGGCAAGGACCGTGGCATTGTCACAGGTCACCGACAGCGTGACCCGTTCGGCCAGCGCGGCAAGCCGCGCAAGCTTGGCCGGGCCGATGATGTTGTAGGGCAGGAAGATGTCGGTCAGCCCGCCATCCGCCATCGCCTCGGCCTCGCCCAGTTTCTGCGCGGTGATGCCGATGGCGCCCAAGGCCAGCTGCGCGCGGGCGAAACGGGGCAGCTTGTGCGTCTTGACATGCGGGCGCAGCCGCAGACCGTGCGCATCGGCATAGCTTTGGGCGCGGGCCAGATTGGCCTCGACCCGGTCAAGGTCGATCAGCACAGCGGGGGTGTCGATGTCGTCAAGCGTCATGTGATCGCCTCCAGAAACGGCAGGTTGCCCGCCATCAGCCCGGCATCCACCGTCAGCGTCGTGCCAGTGATGCCGCTGGCGGCGGGCGAGGCAAGGAAGGCGACGGCGGCGGCAACCTCGTCGGTGGTGACGGTCCGGCCCAGCGGATAGATCGCCGCCAGCTTGTCCAGGATTGCGGGATCGGCCTGCAGGCGGTGCTCCCAGGCGGCGGTGCGGATCGAGGCCGGGATCACGGCGTTCGAGCGAATGCCGTGGCGGCCTTCCTCGACCGCGATGGCGCGCGACCAGGCCAGCATCGCGGCCTTGGCGGCGGAATAGGGCGGGTTGCCGTGGTGGGTCAGGGCGTTGACCGAGGAGACGAAGACGAAGGCGCGGTTGCCGGTTCCCGCACGCATGGCAGGCAGGAAGGCTTGGGTGAAATGCGCGGCCCCGGTGAAGTTGCGCGCCAGTTCGTCGTCAACTGCGTCGGGCGTGCATTGGCCAAAGGTATCCGCTCGGGTCCAGCCCGCGTTCGAGATCACGACCGAAGGCGTCCCCCCGGCCAGGATCGCCTCGGCGGCGGCGAGCGTCGCGTCGCGGTCGCGCAGGTCGAAGTGGTGTGCTTCGCCTGCAAGGTCGGTCCCCGGGATGTCGCAGGACACCACCTGCGCGCCAAGCCGCCCCAATGTTGCACCAAGCGCGCGACCGACGCCCCCACCTGCCCCCGTCAGAACCACCCTTGCTTCGGTCAGGTCGATCATGCGCGCCTCCTTGCGTTTCAGGGCCGGGTCGTCAGGATCATGGCAGCAAAGGGAGGATACGCCATGCCCAAGGAAGTTTTCGGAACCAGCCATGTGCCCCTGTCGCCTGCGGTGCGGGCGGGGGATTTCGTCTTTGTCTCGGGGCAGGTGCCCGTAGTGGACGGCAAGGTGGTGGCGGGCGGCATCGGGCCGGAAACCCGAGCCGTGCTGGAGAACGTCAAGGCCTGTCTGGCGCTGGCCGGGGCCACGATGGCCGACGTCGTGAAGACCACAGTCTGGCTGCGTGACCGCGCCGACTTTGCGGGTTTCAATGCGGTGTATGCGGAATACTTCCCGCACGAGCCCCCGGCCCGGTCCACCGCAGAATCGCGCCTGATGATCGAC